>Ga0134094_1000156_pt1 | contig 93435 bp, 80 predicted proteins | sample 5_1taG_FD_94458 | JGI IMG/M metagenome (GOLD analysis project Ga0134094, IMG submission 94458) | Switchgrass degrading microbial communities from high solid loading bioreactors in New Hampshire, USA - 5_19_20_110_A1 metaG | ecosystem: Engineered > Bioreactor > Semi-continuous > Anaerobic >... | reverse complement strand
GCCTCAGCAGCCGGTTCGGACGCTTCGGTAGCGGACGCGGTGGCGTCAGTCGCCGCCGTCTCCTCTACCTTATAGCCGTACAGCTCAACTTCGCCGACGTCACCGTGCATGATCTCATTGTAGTAGCGGAAGTAACGGTAACCGGTGTTGTTCTGGATCATGTCCTCAGTGATGACCTGCCAATCCCACTCGGCGGCAGCATCTTCAGCGAAGAACAGAGTCGTCCAGTTCTCCATGTCGTTGGAGCCCTGAATCTCGGCGCCGTAGTAACGGTCAAGGAAGCCGTCGCGCGGATGGATGACAATCTGAGTGAGGATATACTTCGCGCCAGCGTCGATGCCCGCATAGCCGTCACCGATGCCCAGCGGGTCGAAGAAGGTCACAACATCGCCGTCGAACGCGGCGTGAGCGCCGGCGTTGGCGTTGCCGCCCCAACCAACCTCATTGCCGATGATCGTGCCGAGGATGATGTCGCCCTTCGCAGGCTTCAAGCCGGAAGACGGATAGTCGGCAGGCGGGGTCTTGCCCGTCGAGGAGCCCTCAACAAGGATGAACTCCGAAATCTGCATTACCGTGCCGCTCTCGGGGCCCGGAATCTCAAGCTTGTAATGCGTGTACGAAGAGCTGTTGTTGAACGTGAACAGGTAGTATGTAAAGTTCACGTCGTCAAGGTCAGCAGCGGAGCCTTCGTAAATCTTAGTGTAGTTTGTCCCGTCGTTAGAACCGTAAAGAATCCATGTCGCCGGGTTTCTGCCGGGATAGCTCGCGTTGTCGTTCGCCGTGCAGATCACAACGCCGCCGACGACATACGCTTTGTCCATCTCCCAAGTGACAACCGCGGGGAAGATGTTGGTGCAGAACTTCGTGCCCGGATCGTCGTCGAACAGGTTTTTAGCTTCCTCGTTCGCGAAGCTGCCCGTTCCAACGATCGAGTCTTGCTTGACCTTGTCGATAAGCAGCGTTTTGCCCGCAGCCTCGGTCGCAAGGTCCTCAGACGCGCTGGACACCGCTATTGAGAGCGTGAAAAGAAGGATCGCGCAAAGTACGATGGAGATTACACTCTTTTTCACGGTTAAAATCCGCCTTTCATTAAAATTGTATTTAGTTTTTGTAAACGCTGGGTAAAAGCGTTCTTTTTAACTGGATTTTATTATAAATGATTATATATTTTTATTCAATTAGCATACTATCCAAATTATAACAGCAATAAATATTAATCTAGCATAGCAAAAATGTAGTTAGCTTTTCCCGGGTTATATCCGCCCCATTCCACGCGCCGTATAGTGCTAAAATTAGCTATGTTTGTCATAACATATTTTATAAACGTTAAAAAAATTTATTTGAATTTTGAGCTTTTTTTGTTATAATTGTAGTACATACTCAAGCAAGTGGTTTGCGGAGGCCGGTATGGAGCTTGCGGAATTTTTAAATAAACGCATAAAACATGCCGTAAAAAGCGTGTTTTTCAACCGCGCGCAGTATTTTTGCTTTTTTGTGGCGATGTTTGTCGTCGAAATATTCTGCGGGCTTGTGGTTATCGCCTCGTACAACAGCGCCAGGCTCGAGTATAAATACGTTACAGAGAGATACCCCCACCACCTCGAGCTTCGCAACATGAACGAAGACCAGTACTACTATATGGAAAACGACATATACACGGTCTTCGCAAACCAGCACATATACGACAAGCTTAAGGTCGAGTCGCGCGCCGACGCGGTTACCGGCGAAAAATACTATACCTATTATATAAAGTTTGTCGGCGACCCGGACGAAAGCTATCACACATTCATTAACCGCTATATGCGCGAGCTTAACAACCTCGCGGATGAAAACGGCGGCAAATACGACATGGTGCTCACGCCGCTTTTCGATGTCAACGACCGCATAGCAATAAACAACGCATTTGGCGTTTTGGCGTTTTTACTCGTCGCCGCGCTTTCGGTCGCGCTTATAATGACATTGTATAACATAAGAATAAACCACTACCGGTTCGAGTACGGCATATACATGGCGTTCGGCGCGGACTTCAGGCGGCTGATGTCGGTCTGCGTATGGGAGATGCTAGTCGTCTCGGTGGTAGTATATTTGCCGTCGCTTATTTGTTCGTGGCTTATCAGTTTTGCGGTGTACAAGCTCGCCGGGCAAAGCTACGAGTATTACCCGTGGACGCCGATTATTGTGTTAGCGTTCGCGCTTGTTGTCGCGCTGCTGTCGGTCGCGACGCCGGTATGGCGGCTTTCAAGGCGGACGCCGCGCGCGAACATCCTCGCCGAGGACAACTCGAACCTTGTAGCCTCTCCGCGCATATCATTCGAGATGCTAACGAAGACCTACCCGCGCGGCTACGAGCTTATCACTGGCTGGCGGTTTAGGAAGTACCTTTTGAAGCTGTTTGTGACCGTCTCGCTGTTCGCGGCGGCTTTCACCTCGCTGATTTACGCGACCGGCTTGGTAATGGGCGTCAACGATTGCCTAAAGAATCAGTTTTACCTTAACTTCTATGACGACATAACTTACGACGGCGGGACCGAAGGCGGCTTTATGCACGAGGAGCTGATGGAGTTCCCGGGCGTGACTGGGATTGTCAAAGCCGCCAATGTTACCGCGATGCAGATGTCCTCGCACATTGTGTTTAGCAATAAAAACGTTAAGTTCGGCGTGCCGACGGTCTACTTTTCGGATACCGAGCGGGCGACCAACCGCGCGAGCTACAATGCCTGTGACTCCGAGGTCATCGAGAGTTACCTTTCCCAATACGAGATCGAGGGCGACCCGTACTCGGCGCTAAAAAACGAGCGTACGGTCATCGTTTCGCCTTCGCAATGGAATTTCACGGCGCTCAATCTCAAACCCGGCGATAAAATTAAAGTAGCAAAGAAGATATACGGCCCTGCGCTGCAGCTCCAGCTTACCGGGCACAAGCTGCTGATGACGCAGCTTGATATGGCGAAAGCAAACGTCTATAAGTTTGAGTACACCGAGTACACGGTGGGGGCGGTCGTGAAAAACCTCCCTAGTTCCTACAACATAGAGATATTCTTTTCTCCCGAAGACTATGCCGAGCTAACCGGAACCGAGGCGGTTTATAAAAGTATCGGCATATACGCCGACCCGAACTTATCGTACGAGGAGATTGACGCGCTGCGCGATGAGCTTGACCGCTGGGGCGACTATTATTTAGCGCGGGTATCTAGCAGCACCGCGATATTGGACAGGAACATTGCGATTGCAAAACGTGTTCCGACGTTTATAATTGCCATCGCGGTCCTGCTTTTGGCTATGACGCCGCTGGTGTGGTTTTTCGCGCAAATCCTTTTTATGTTCAAGCGCGAGGGCGAGTTTACGGTTCTTTTGGCGCTCGGCGCTATAATGGACGAGATAAAAAAACAGTGCGTTTACGATGGGATACTCGCTGCGGCGGTCGGCGGGGCCGTGAATTTTATCGTGACGGTATCGGCAAATTACCTTACGTATTTTTTGGCAAACCACCTTTTGTTCCCGTTTATGGCGAACAGGCTTAGGGTTTTGTTTGTGGTGCCATGGGCTGCGGTTGCGGCCGGGTGCGCAATCTCTATTTTGTGCGCGTTTTTCTCGTGCGTCGTCCCGTTTTACCTATTTAAACGGCGCGTGCAGCTTATCTCTGTAAGCGAGCCGGAAGATATATAAGTTTTAGGCGCAAATTAATTTGGGCGGAGACTGGGTATGGCTATACTTGAGGTTTCGAACATTATAAAGCAGTACAAACAGTACGACGAGATTATCACCGCCGTCAATCGGGTATCGCTAAAGGTCGAGGACGGCGAGTTTGTCGCCATTATCGGGCCGTCGGGCTCGGGCAAAAGCACGCTTTTACACATTTGCGCCGGGCTTGACAAACCGAACTCCGGCTCCGTTAGGATACGCGGCAACGAAATCACGGCGATGAATCCAGACGAGCTCGCGCGGTTCCGCGGGATATATGTGGGGTTTATCTTCCAAAAGCACAACCTTATCCCGCAGTTTACGGCGCTCGAGAACATACTAATACCGACGCTGATGTGCAACAAGCCCGATTTCTCGTACGAGGAGCACCTAAGAAAGCTAGTCGAGGCGCTGGATATCGGCGACCGGCTGCACCACCTCCCCTCCGAGCTGTCGGGCGGGCAGCAGCAGCGGGTGGCGATTGCGCGCGCGCTTATCAACCGGCCGCAGGTGCTTTTTGCCGACGAGCCGACGGGCAACCTCGACCGTGAGAACGCCGAAGAGGTGCTCAGGCTCCTTTTACACACCAAAGAGCTCATCGGGCAGACGCTCATTATGGTGACGCACGACATGAGCATCGCCGAGCGCGCGGACAAAATTTATAAAATGCACAACGGCGAGCTGTTCCTCTTCCGCGACGAGCACGGCTACCGGCTCAACTCCTACGAGGATGAGGCGAAAAAATCAAAGCTGTGATTGGCTAGGGGGATATTTTGGAAAAAAGTTCCCTCTATGACGCCGCAAATATGCCGGCAACCATTTTTAAGAAACGAAACAAATGCCCTGCGGCGCCACAGGTGGTTCCGCAGGGCTTTTTATCGAAAAAAAAACGGACGCCTTTTTGGCGTCCGTGCTTGGCGGAGAGGGTGGGATTCGAACCCACGTGCGCTCATCGCGCAAACTGATTTCGAGTCAGCCCCGTTATGACCACTTCGATACCTCTCCGTATCGCTACCGAGCACATATTATATCATATCTTTTTCGATTTTTCAAGCCCAATTTGAAAAAAACTGTTGTAAATTTTCCCCCGGTCATGTATAATATAAATTGCGCTTTTTTGTACCCCGACCGATTTCCCGGAGGAGCATATGAAAGAGATTAGGGTCGGCATTATAGGCTTCGGCTCGATGGGCAAAACCCACTCTTATGTATTAGAGAACCTCAAATTCTTTTATAACCCCTTGGGCTTTTTGCCGCGGGTGGTTGCCGTCACAACCGCGCATGCCGAAACCGCTCGAAAAGCAGCGGAGTTTCTCGGCTGCGACGCCGCGGCGGATGAAGACGAGCTCATCGCGCGGCCCGACGTCGATGTCGTCGATATCTGCACGCCCAACATATACCACTACGAAACGCTTAAAAAAGCGATTGCCGCAAAGAAACATATATATTGCGAAAAGCCGCTCTGCGTCGCTCCCGAGCAGGCGGACGAGGTCGCCGAGCTTGCCGAGCGGGCAGGCATCCGCGCGCAGGTGGTGTTCCACAACCGCTTCTTCCCCGCCATCCAGCGCGCAAAGCAGCTTGTCGGCGAAGGCAGGCTGGGCAGGATACTTTCGTTCCGCTGCTGCTACAGGCACTCGAGCGCGACCGACCCCGCGAAAAACGCCGGCTGGAAGCAAAACCGCGACATCTGCGGCGGCGGGGTGCTGTTTGATTTAGGCTCGCACGCGCTCGACCTCGTCTATTACCTCTGCGGCGAGTACCGCTCTGTCGTCGGGCGCGGGCAGATTGCTTTCCCCGTCCGGCGCGGCATGGACGGCGGCGAGTGGCAAACCAACGCCGACGAAGCGTTTTACATCATCGCCGAGCTTGCGTCAGGCGCGGTCGGTACCGTCGAGGCGAGCAAAATCGCTGTCGGCACAAACGACGACCTTGTGCTTGAGGTGTTCGGCGAAGAGGGCGCTATAAAGTTTGACCTTATGGAGCCGAACTGGCTTTATTTTTACGACGGCAGGCGCGAGGGGGGCGACCTCGGCGGCGAGCGCGGGTATACGCGCATCGAATGTGTCGGCCGCACGCCGGCGCCCGGCGGGGTGTTCCCGAGCGTCAAAGCGCCGATCGGATGGCTGCGCGGGCATATCGGCAGCTACTACGCGTTTTTGTCGGCGGTCGCCGAAGGGCGCGAATGCAGCCCGTCGTTCCGTGAGGCGGCGCATATCCAGCGCGTTATGGCGGAGGCGTACCGCAGCGCGGGGATGTAGCCCAATCAGCCGCTCGGGAAAGGGACCTTTAGCTCATCCGCTGCGAATGACGTTGCAAATGCAGCGCGGATAGTGCTTGATGCCAATTTGCAAGGCGGATACGCTCGGCATTGTGCCGAAAGATTTAATAGCTTGCCTTAAGGCTGCACTTGAGGCATGCCCCAATGCCCTAAAGTTATTAAGGGGGTAGTATGTGGGGCTTTTTTCAAAAAGTTACCCGCAAAAATCCACATAAACGAGTGACAACAACGATGCAAAACGTCCTATACGACCTTTTTCTAAACGAGAAACTTAAGCCCGAGCCGGGCACGCTCTATATTGTCGCGACGCCGCTGGGAAACATTGCCGACATCACGGCGCGCGCGCTCGGAATCTTGTCTGGCGTCGATTTCGTCGCCGCGTTCGACACGCGCGTGACCGGCAGGCTGCTCTGCCATTTCGGCATCACCAAACCGATGATTAGCTACAACGAAGATAACGCGCACGCGCGCGGGCCTGAGATAGCCGCGCGGCTCAAAGCCGGCGAGTCCTGCGCGCTCGTCACCGACGCAGGCACACCAACCGTATCTGACCCCGGCGAAGGGCTTGTCCGGCTCTGCGTCGAGCAAAATATACCCGTAACAGCGGTGCCCGGCGCCTGCGCCGCTATAACCGCTATTATGCTCGCGGGTATGCCCGCTTCGAGATTTTCGTTCGAGGGCGACCTCGGCGCCACGCGCGAGGAGCGGATAGCGCGGCTTTGTAGCATCGCCGCCGACCGGCGGCTGCTAGTCATCTACGAGTCTCCCTACAGGCTAAAGGAAACGCTCACCGACATCGCAAATGTGCTCGGCACGAGCCGCAAAATCGCGGTCTGCCGCGACCTTACCAAGCCTACCGAGGAAGTCGTGCGCACCGACGTCGCCGGCGCGCTCGAATATGTCGATAAGCGGCCCCCGCGCGGCGACTATGTGCTTGTAATCGAAGGCTCCGAAAGCTGACCGGCCCCCGCCGCGCGGCGGGTTTTTTACATATTTTTTTATATCCGGTGGAGTTATGGCTGACAAGACAAGGCGCCTTTATATGGCGTGCGCGTTTGCGGTAACGCTACTCTTCTCGCTTGGCAACACCACGCAGGGTACGCTGCTCACCGAGTTCGCCGAGCATTACGGCATCGGCACGCTGCCGCAGAGCTTTATCAGCGCCGCGGCGAGCTTCGGCATGGCGGCGTCGCTGCTTTTGCTTTTGTCAGGGCTCATACGCATCACAAAGAACGCGCTGTTTGTTGTTGCGGTCGCGATGCTCGGCGGTGCGCTTGGGCTTATCGGCACAATGCCTGCTTTCCCCGTCTTTATCGCGCTGTACGCTCTGCTCGGCGTATCTTTCGGGTTCATCGACGCGATAGGCTCGAGCCTTATCGCCGACGTGAGCGCGCCCGATACCGTGGGGCGCAACATGGGCATGCTGCACGCCTTTTACGGCATCGGCGGCATACTCGGCCCGCTGCTGATACGCGCCACCGCGAGTTTTGCCGCCGGCTCCGGCAAAGGCGGCGCGGGTGCCGCGGCTTTCCTTCTCTCGGCGTTCGGCGCGGCGCTTTTTGTGTTTAACCTTTACACATACCGCTCCGTGCGGAGGGATTTGCCCGCGGCGGTAAAATACCCCGAGCGGCCGCGCGCAGCCGGGCTTTCGGCTTTCCTGCGTTCCGGCGCGGTCCCTCTGCTTCTTATATGCGGGCTTAATGGCGTCTACATAAACATCATCACCTTCCGCACCGCGCAATATGTTACCGTCGAGTTCGGCTCGAGCGTGCTAGGCGCGCTGGCGGTCTCCACGTTTTGGGCGGGCACGGTTATCTCGCGATTTACTATCCCGCGTATGAGGCTTAACTTCCGCGCGTACCTTGTCGGCTCGCTGCTTGGCGCGGGGGCGCTGACTGCGCTGGGCGTGCTGCTCGGTAGCGCATATTCCGCGATAGCCGCCGTGTTTTTAGCCGGCTTAATCAGCGGGGCTGTCACGCCGCTTTGCATGGGCGAGCTGTGCATGATGGTGCCTGAAAATACGCTGCTCGGCTCGGTATCGGCGCTGCTTTCGCAGTATGTGGTGTCGCTTACCGGCACGCTGCTTGCGGGCGCGCTTACGCCGAACGACATGCTCGGCGTCGGGTTGTATTTCGCCGCTGGCTACTCCGCGCTCGGCGCCATCGCCGGCGCGTTTTATAAAAAGAATGTGGGTTAAGGGCTTATTAAGTAAGCCCTTTTTATTTTTGGGGGGCTTTACGGAAAAAGTTACCTCATGCTTATTTAAAAAGTCACCCCTAACAGTTTGCTGGATTTACTTGCTGTTGTTGACAGTTTATTTTATTAGTGTATAATTATGTTATGCCGATTTGCTTGCGGCAAACCTTTGTTAAGCGAGGTAATAACCGTGAAACTGAAAGCCCTACTTCTGGCGGCGGCTGTTCTGCTCCAAATAGTTGCGCTCGCCTCATGCATGCAAGAAAAGCAGGGCGGCTCCGTTTCAACCGACGAAGGCCCCGCCGAGGAAACTACGCTAAGCGAGCTTGAGTCGCGCGCCGCGATTCCGGACGATTTGCCCGAAGCAAACTTCGAAGGCTACCTGTTTAGGATACTCACGCGGACCAACGCGTGGTCGATCTGCGACCACATCGCGGATTTATACGCCGAACAAATCACCGGCGACGTCATCAACGACGCTGTGTATAACCGCAACAAGAAGGTCGAAGAGCGCTTTAACTTCAAAATCAGCCTCATTCCCATCGATTCGTCCGACGAGAGCCTGCCTACGGCGACATTCACGCGCAGCGTTATGGCGGGAGACGACGAGTACGATATTATAATCGACCACATGATTTACATGGGCATGGCGTCGTTCAACCATGTGTTTTACAACTGGTACGACGTGCCGAACGTCAACTTCGAGAAGCCGTGGTGGGTCGCCGACGCGACGCTGAAGCTGACTATTGACGGCAAGTCGTTCTTCGCGCTCGGGGACCTATCCTACAACTCGCTAGACTACACCTACTGCATGTACTTCAACAAGCGGATTTGGAACGACTACAACATTCCGATGCCGTACCAAAAGGTGCGCGACCGCGAGTGGACGATCGACTATGTGATTTCGATTACAAAGGACGTTTACCAAGACCTCAACAGCAACCAGAAGAAGGACGACGAGGATCTTTTCGGATACGTCTCAAACGTCTACAGCGCGACGGTTACATATACCTGGGCGTTCGACAACCCGATAACAAAGTTTAACGAAGACGGGCTGCCGGAGCTGGTGCTGAACAACGAAAAGACGCCGGCGATACTCGAGAAGCTCAACTCGTTCTATAACGACTACGACGGCGTCAACGTACTCTTGACACACACGATGAGGGACGGCCGCAACTGGATGGACTTTGTGCCGTGGATGTTCAGCGAAGGGCGCGCGATGCTCGCGACCGGCATGTTCCTTTACGCCAAGATGATGTTCCGCGACCTGCAGGACGACTATGGCTTTTTGCCCTACCCGCTCTGGGACGAAAAACAGCCGCAGTACTACACGATGCTAGACGGCCACGGCCCGCTGTTCGGCATACCAGTAACGGTGACCAACCCAGCCCGCACCGGCATTATAGTCGAGGGGCTGAGCGCCGAGGGGTACAAAATCGTCACGCCGGCATACTATGACGTCGCGCTCAAGACCAAATTCACGCGCGACGAGGAGTCGGCGGAGATGATCGACCTTGTGCTCTCGGTCCGCACGTTCGATTTCGGCTACATGTACGACGGCTGGAACGGCATGGCGTTTTACCTGCAGAACCTGCTTTCTGCAAAGAACACAAATTTCGCCTCGTACTATAGGTCAAACGAAACGAAAGCGATCAGCTATTACGAGAAGGTTATCCAAGCGTACCTTGACTACGATCTATAAGGCTTAAAAAAGGCACGGCATCTGCCGTGCTTTTTTGCCTGGGGGGACTTTTTCGCAAAAAGCCCCCCACATCTCCTATATAAGCTTCATCGTTCGCAGCGAGTTGAAGATGGCTATAAGCGTCACGCCTACGTCGGCGAACACCGCAGCCCACATCGACGCGAGCCCGAGCGCGCCGAGCAGCAGTATTGCGAATTTCACGCATAGCGAGAACGCTATGTTCTGCTTCGCGACCCGCATCGTCTTGCGCGAGATTTTTATAGCCGACACGAGCTTCGACGGCTCGTCGTTCATTATGACCACGTCTGCTGCCTCGATCGCCGCATCGGATCCAAGCCCGCCCATCGCGACGCCTACGTCCGCGCGCGCCAGCACCGGCGCGTCGTTTATCCCGTCGCCGACGAATACTAGCTTGCCCGAGCGCGGATTCTTGCAAATCAGCTCCTCGACTGCCGACACCTTCTCCTCGGGCAGCAGCCCCGCGCGGACATTTTCAATCCCAAGCTGCGCGGCGACCTTCTTTGCGACCGGCTCGGCGTCGCCTGTCAGCATCACTATGTCTTTCACGCCCGACTTGCGCAGCCCGGTCACCGCCGCCGCCGAGTCGGCTTTTACCGTGTCGCCGATTTGGATATACCCCACAAACCTGCCGTCCAACGCGGCGTAAACCACAGTGCCCGCATTGTCAGGCGCCGGGTCGTGCTCTATGCCAAGCTGTGCCATCAGCTTCGCGTTGCCGACAGCCACGCTTTTGCCGTCGACTACCGCCACCACGCCGCAGCCCGGCACCTCGCGCGCCTCTGATACCCGCGCGCTGTCGGGCTCTCTGCCCAGCGCTTTGCGCAGCGACTGCGAAATCGGGTGCGTCGAGTAAGCCTCGGCATGCGCCGCATAGTCGAGCAGCTCGCGCTCTGTAACGCCGGCAGCCGGCACGATCTTTTCTACCTCAAACACGCCGCGCGTCAGCGTGCCGGTCTTGTCAAACACCACCGTTTCAGCCTTAGCCAGAGCCTCAAGGTAGTTGCCGCCCTTTACGAGGATGCCGGCTCTCGACGCTCCGCCGATACCGCCGAAAAATGAAAGCGGAACCGAAATCACCAGCGCACACGGGCACGATATGACAAGGAAAGTCAGCGCGCGGTATATCCACTCTGAAAAACCTGCGCCCGGGATAAACAGCGGCGGCAGCGTGGCGATAAGCGCCGCCAGCAGCACGATAACCGGCGTGTACCATCGCGCGAACTTGGTGATAAACCGCTCGGGCCGAGACTTTTTTTCACTCGAGTTTTCGACAAGCTCAAGTATCCGGCTCGCCGTCGACTCGCCGAACAGCTTTTCGGTGCGCGCCACAAGCAACCCGCCCGCGTTGATGCTGCCCGAAAGTATCGTGTCGCCAACCGCCACCTCTCGCGGCACCGACTCGCCCGTCAGCGCGACGGTGTCGACCATCGAGTTGCCCTCGACGACTACCGCGTCTATCGGCACGCGCTCGCCGGGCTTTATGACTATCAGCTCGCCGGCCTCGACTTCGCTAGGGTCGACCTGCACAATCAAGCCACCGCGCTTTACGTTTGCATAGTCTGGGCGGATGTCCATAAGCGCAGCAATGGACCTGCGCGAGCGGTCGACCGCCCAGCTCTGGCACAGCTCGCCGACCTGGTAAAACAGCATGACCGCCACGCCTTCGCTGTGCTCGCCGATTGCGAATGCACCAATTGCAGCAATCGACATTAAAAAGTTTTCGTCGAACAGCTCGCCGCTCAAGACCCCGCGCAGAGCCTTATATATTATGTTGCCGCCCAGCACGGCAAGCGCCGCAATATAAAGCGAAAGCTTTGCCGCGCCGGCATCTATAAGTATCGCCGCGGCGTATAGCGCGCCGCCTGCTACAATTTGAGCCAATCGCCACTGTTTTGGTGAAAGCCTTATCCTCTCCGAGAGTTTTCCGACGGTAGTTTTTGCTGCTCTGTCCATGTTAGCTGCCTTTCACTACTACTGAGGGATTTGCCTTCTTCACCGCCGACTTTACTGCATCTTGGATGATTCCAGCCGCATCGTCGCTGTACTCGACGGTGAGCTTGCCGGTAAGGAAGTTTACCTTCGCCGCAGCCACACCGTCTATAGCTTTCACCGCGCGCTCCACCTTCGAAGCGCAAACCGGGCAATCCAGCCCTTCGAGCTTATATGTTTTCGTCATTTTATGTACCCCGCAATCTATATAGGTTAACAGTTGAACGGTTGTTCAACCTTTGCAATTATATTATAGTTGAATGAGCGTTCAACTGTCAATAGGATTTTTCGCAATGTGCGTTAATTTTTTGTAAACAACCCGCTAAGTCGGTATACGGCGGGGGTCGGGTATTTATTTTCATATCAAGTTATGCTAAAATAGATATGAAAAACACTTGCCCGGTAATGCGAGGTGAGAAAGATGGGCAAAAACGATCCCGCGTGCGACTGCGACGTTATCCACACGGACATGGTGGAGTCGGTACGCGCGAAGATGCCGGACGAAAGCGAGCTTTACGAGCTGTCTGACTTTTTCAAGGTGCTCGGCGACAGCACGCGCGCGAAGATCATATCGGCGCTCGACGCCGGGGAGATGTGCGTTTGCGACCTTGCGGCGCTGCTCGGGATGACGAAGTCCGCGATTTCGCACCAGCTCGGGCTTTTGCGCCGGAACAACCTTGTGAAAAACCGCCGCGAGGGCAGGGTGGTCTTCTACTCGCTTTCCGACGACCATATAAGGCAGATATACGAGATGGGCATCGAGCATATCCGCGAGCGCGCTGACTCCGCGGAGCCGGATAAAGAAGAAGCATAGTTAAATGCCGCCGCCAGAGGTTTTAGTTTAGCCTCGGCGGCGGCGCGATGTTTTTTATGTCCGGCTTCATGCAGGCAACACTTGTTAAAGGTGTTCCCTTGTTCCACCCAAGCCGCCGCTTATGTAAGGGGTAAGTCGGCGTGGGCTTGGTGCCTGCACGGTAGAATGTTCGGCACAGTGCCGCCGGAGCTAGCGTAGACGGTCATTGCCGGGTAGTAGGGTTAACTTTTTAAAAGTTACCCTAACTACAAAACCGCCTTGCTGGAGCTTACACCCCCAGCAAGGCGGCTTTTTATGTTTTACGCTTTCAGGCGGGCTTCAAGCGCATTAAGCTCCTCGTGGAACTCTTTCGGCACGCGGTCGCCGATTTTCGCGTAGAACTCGCGGATGTCATTGACCTCGCCGAGCCATGTGTCGCGGTCGACATGCAGCAGCTCGCGCAGGGTATCGAGCGTGACGCCTTCGAGCCCTTCGATATTTATATCCTCGGGCCTCGGCAGGTACCCTATCGGCGACTCGACAGCGCCGACTTTGCCCTCGCAGCGGTCGAGTATCCACATAAGTACGCGCATGTTCTCGCCGAACCCCGGCCAGATGAAGTTGCCCTCGTCGTCTGTGCGGAACCAGTTGACGTGGAATATCTTCGGCGGGTTCGCGATCTTCTTGCCCATGTCAAGCCAATGCCTAAAGTAGTCGCCCATATTATAGCCGCAGAACGGCAGCATCGCCATCGGGTCGCGGCGCACAACGCCAACCTGCCCAGCCGCAGCCGCGGTGGTCTCCGACGCCATTATCGAGCCGACGAACGCGCCGTGCTGCCAGCCGAACGACTGGTATACCAGCGGAGCGGTCTTCGCGCGGCGTCCGCCAAAGATGATAGCCGAGATCGGCACGCCATTGGGATTATGGAACTCAGGCGAAAGGCACGGGCAGTTCGTCGCCTTCGTGGTGAAGCGCGAGTTGGGATGCGCGCCGTAAGTAGACTTGTCCTTCTTGTCGTACTTGCTGCCGTCCCAAGGATTGCCTTTCCAGTCTATCGCGTTCTTCGGCGGGTTATCGTTTAAGCCTTCCCACCAAACGGTGTTGGTGTCAAGGTCATGCACAACGTTCGTGAAGATCGTGTCGCGCTGGATCATCTTGAGCGCGTTGGGGTTCGATTTTTCGTTGGTGCCGGGCACAACGCCGAAGAAGCCGTTCTCGGGGTTGACCGCCCACAGCCTGCCGTCGGTGCCTACGCGCAGCCAAGCGATGTCGTCGCCGACCGTCCAGACTTTGTAACCCTTCTTTTTGTATACTTCGGGCGGGATCAGCATGGCGAGGTTGGTCTTGCCGCACGCCGACGGGAACGCGGCGCAGATGTACTTGACCTCGCCCTCGGGGTTCTCGATGCCGAGGATCAGCATGTGCTCGGCCATCCAGCCTTCCTTGCGCCCAAGGTAAGACGCAATGCGCAGCGCGAAGCACTTTTTGCCGAGCAGCACGTTTCCGCCGTAGCCCGAGTTGATGCTCCAAATCGTGTTATCCTCGGGGAAGTGGCAGATGTAGCGGTTCTCCTCGTCAAGGTCAGCCTTCGAGTGCAGCCCCTTGACAAAGTCGCCGTCCTCGCCGAGCGCCCTTGCAACCTCGTCGCCTATGCGGGTCATTATCGCCATGTTCAATACGACATATATCGAGTCGGTCAGCTCGATGCCTATTTTCGCGAACTCCGAGCCGACGATGCCCATCGAGTATGGTATAACATACATCGTGCGGCCTCTCATGGAGCCGCGGAACAGCTTGCCGAGCTTTTCATAGCACTCCTCGGGGTCCATCCAGTTGTTGGTGGGTCCGGCGTCGTCTTTGTTCTTCGTGCAAATGAAAGTGCGGTGCTCGACACGCGCGACGTCGTTGAGCGCCGTGCGGTGCAGATAGCAGCCCGGCATCAGCTCTTGGTTGAGCTCGATTATTTCGCCCGACGCAATAGCTTCGCGGCGCAGGGCCTCTAGCTGCTCTTCGCTGCCGTCGATGTAGACAATGCGGTCAGGCATTGTCAGCGCAGCCATCTCGTCAATCCATTTTTTTGCCTTTTGATTTACGATCATGCTAGTCTCCGTTTCTGCAATTTTAGGCCATTATACACGCTATCTATAATACCATCAATAATGCCAATTTGTATGAACAGGTTGTTACAATTATAGAAAGCATGTGCGAATTTTTCACAAAATTTGCATCCTTGCCGCCACTCATAATTCAAATTTTAGCCCGCGCGCGCAATTTTTTGCAAAATATCGGCATGAAAATGCAATATGACCACAAAAGTCCGTCATATTTTGCGAACCGTTACGGCGGCGGACGCCGGCGGGGCGCAATAATCGGGCGCCGCACCATGCACAAAAAAGCGGCCTTTCCTAATCTCCGCTTGGGCAAATATGCCCTATTATGAAAATTACTACAAGTGTGCTGTATAATGTTAATAATTCAGTCTTGTAGAATTTGGGCGAAGTGCCAATTGCGGCAGGCTGGTTCTTGCTATATAATATAGGCTGGTTCTTTAATAAGCACCGAATCGACAGCGTACAGGCTTAAGACAAAACAAAAAGGAAAGGCGGAAACAAACTTGAAAAAGCTCAGCATTATCGCACTTGCAATCTTCTTGCTTGTGTCTTTTACCACCGTCGCATTTGCCGCGTCGGAAGACCTCGCTACTGAGGCTGCCGGCAGGACGCTGCTCATCGACAAAGTTAAGCTCGACTCGATAGTCGGCACTCCCGGCTTCAACAACGAAGGCGCGGAGAACCTGTTCGACAACGATCCCGCTACCAAGTTCTGCACCAACCAGTTCCCGGCTGAGGTTACCTGGGAGCTTGACGGCGCTTACGTCGTCGACGCGGTCATCATCTGCACCGCTAACGACAACGCGCAGTACATGGGCAGGAACCCTGATCCTTGGAAGCTCTACGGCTCCAACGACGGTTCCAACTACACCCTGATCCACGAGGGCAGCGCAAGCGACCTTGAGGACGTCAACTTTACATACTTCCTTATAAACATCAACAACGACACCGCTTACTCGCACTACAAGCTCGAAATCCCCGCTGCCGAAGCTGCCGACGTCATGCAGATTTCGGAGTTCATCCTTGTCCAGAAGGATGGCGCGGCTGAGGCTCCCGCCGAAACTCCCGCTGAAGAGCCCGCAGCTGAAGAGCCTGCAGAAGCTCCGGCCGAACAGCCGCAGGTCATCGCGCCTGCTACTTCCGACTTCGCGACCGTGGCTTCCTTTGCCGCTCTCGCGCTTGCCGGCGTAGTCGGCACGATCGCTTCGAAGAAGCGCAGCAAATAAATAAGTTTTATAGCAGCGTTATAATTAAGTTTTATACCATAGCAAAGCTACGTTGTCGAGAGTTGCTTAGCCCATAAATAAAGCCGCCGCAACCGGTCACGGTGCGGCGGCATTTTTTGCGCCTATTAGTTCTGCATCCCGCTCTTTAGTATCTCAAGCAGCTCTCGGTCGACGTTGAAGCCTTTGTACTGCTCGTACTTTGTGCCGGGACGGCCGTGCTCCACTATGCCGAACGAACCTTTGAAATTCCAAAGCGCATAGCCCCAGCCGAACTCCTTATAGACAGAGATTAGGTCAGCAAACCAGCGCAGCGCGATGTCGTTCGGAATCTTGTTATAGCAGCCGAACTCGCCGATGTGGACTTTGACGCCCTTCTTTTCTACCTCGCGCCACGGGTCGTAATAGCGGCGTAGTGTCTCGCGGTCGGCGTAGAAGCCCTCGGCTATCCTGCCGGGGTACTCGGGCATCTCGAACTTGTCCGCGCCGCGCGCCCACTCGGCTTTATAGTGCGTGAGCTGGAAAGGGAAGTAGCCGCGCCCGCTGTGTATAGCGCCGGCGTCTGCAAGCTCCGGTATCGCCGTGCCGCCGCCGTCGAACCCGTCGATGACTATCGGGCGGTTCGGGTCGACTTTGCGGATTTCGGCAATCGCGCCGCGGATGACCTTCTCATGGTCCTCACGCGTGCAGGGGTGCGTCGGCGGCTGGTTCGACGGCTCGTTGACAAGGTCGAAACTGAGCTTTTCGGCTGGTATGCCCTTGTAGCGCTCGGCGAACATCCGCCAGAGGAAATAAAAGCCCTCCTGCGCCTCGGCGTCGCGCCATAGGTTGTGCTTTTCGATATGCGGGCTGTTGACGCAGTATCCGGGTGCGCGGTGGATGTTTAAGCTTGCATGCAGCCCGAACGAGTTGCAAGCCTCGATATACCGGTCTATGTACTCGAGTATCCGCTCGTCGGGGTGCATGTAGTCGAAGTCGCGCGTCCAGAAGCGGTAATCGGTAGGGATGCGCACGAAATTGAATCCCTCGCTCGCCACAAACTCGAGCTCGCGAAGGTCCGGCTCCGCCGGCTCGGGCCGCCAGTCGGATTTCGCGAACATCCAGAGGAAGTTGAACCCGTAATATTTCACTTCGCCATCCCCCCATAAGCAAGGTTTACCAAGATTATACCACCCGCATGGCAGAATTGCAACAATTTGCCGCAAAATAAGGCTGCCCTCGCTGCATCCGTTGACGCAGGTTGCTATTATTGCTATCCTTAACAAGGGCGGATTGCGCCGTTACGCGTATCTCGCATTCTTGCGGCAGGTATGGTATAATCTGAAAAAAAGAGGAGGATACAAAGATGAAACTTGGCATCGCGGCGCAGCTTTCGCACTCCTCGCCCGAAGAGTGGGCGAAAAAGCACAAAGAACTTGGGCTTTCGGCAGTGGTGTTCCCGCTCGACTACCGTGCGGATACAAAGCTCATCGACGCGTACGCAGAGGCGGCGCGCGGGGAGGGGCTTACCATTGCTGAGGTCGGCGCGTGGTGCAACCCCATTTCGCCCGACCCGGCACAGCGCACGAAAAACGTCGAGTATTGCGCGCGGCAGCTTGAGCTTGCTGACTATGTCGGCGCGCTATGCTGCGTCAACATTGCGGGCGCTGTGGGCGAGGTGTGGGACGGCGGCTACCGCGAAAACTATTTGCCCGAAACTTACGATGCTATCGTCGAAAGCGTGCGCAAAATAATCGATACGGCAAAGCCCCGCCGCGCGAAATATGCGCTTGAGACAATGCCTTGGATGTACCCGGACAGTCCGGAAAGCTACTTAAAGCTAATTTCCGACATCGGCAGGCCCGAGCTTGGCGTTCATCTCGATATTGTCAACATGCTAAACTGCCCCGAGCGGTATTTTAATAACGCCGAGTTTACACGCCGCTGCTTTGAGCTTTTAGGGGACAAGGTGCTCTCCTGCCATCTCAAGGACACGGCGCTGCGCGGGCGGCTGACTATCTCGATTGAGGAGGCCTTCCCGGGCACCGGCGGGTTTGACATACCGGCATTTTTGCGCGCGGCTGAGGCGGCAAACCCCGAGATGCCGGTTATAATCGAGCACCTCTCGTCCGAGGGCGACTATATCCGCGCGGCAAAGTATGTCTTAGGGCTTATGAGCGAAATCCTCTAAACAAAAACCGCATGCCTTCCGTTTGGCATGCGGGTATTTTTCTTTTAGCATAGCCCTTGCTCGCATATGTGTTTTTTTATGGCTTCGAAGCTCTCAAAGCTCAGCACGTGCTCTATCCTGCAGGCGTCTTCAACTGCGATCTCTTCGTCGACTCCGAGGTGTACAAGCCACTTCGAAAGGAGCGTGTGGCGCTCGTACATCCTCGTGGCGATTTCCTTCCCCTTCTCGGTGAGCTTTATAAAGCCGTCGGAATCAACTTCTATATATCCGTTCTCACGGAGGTTTTTCATTGCCACGCTCACGCTGGGCTTTGAATACTCAAGCTCCGCCGCGATATCTATCGAACGCACCGATCCCTTGCGTTTGGAGAGTATATAAATTGTCTCAAGATAGTTTTCCGCCGATTCCTGAATCTTCAATTTTGGCCCTCCTCGCGGCGATTTAGTGACTACTTATATAATACCACATTTTGCGATAAAATGCAAATCCATTTGATTAGTTGAGCTTATCTTACCCAAGCCGCCGCCCCGTTTACAAAGCCGTTGGTTTATGTTAGAATACAACTATTGGTTGTCAACGATTTCAACCTACGGTTGCGACAATGCAACCGATGTTCCCTTCATCCTGCGGCGCGCCGCATGTAAAATATAGCCGTAAAACACAGTCGGGAGCGTGATTGTAACATGTCACAATCGCTTGGAAGCAAAATCGCGGAGTATCGCAAAAATTTGGGGATGACCCAAGATGAACTCGCCGAAAAGCTCGGCGTCACGCCGCAGGCAGTATCAAAATGGGAAAACGACATATCCTGCCCGGACATAATGCTGCTGCCGAAAATCGCGCAGCTGCTCGGCACCACATGCGACGAGCTGCTCTCAAACGAACCGAAAAAAGACGCGGTGTTACTCCCCGCCGAAAAGCGCAGAGACATCGACGAGATGGTCATGCACATCAGCGTCATCTCTGACAACGGCGACAAAGTGATCGTCAACCTTCCGGTTTCGCTTATTAAAGCGGCGCTGGAAATCGGCATGAACATTCCGGAAATCTCGGTGGGCGACGCGGTAAAAAACATCGACTTTTCGCAAATTTTCGCTGTTATCGAGCGCGGGGTAATCGGCAAACTCGTCGAGATAGAAAGCGCCAACGGCGACAGGGTGGAAATTTCGGTAGAATAATAAAAACGGAGGAGCCGGCGGCTGTTCGGCCGGCGCTGATGCAAGATGCGGATAAGAGTCTACGAACCGGGCGGCTCGGACATTAAAATTATCTTGCCGAACTGGCTCATCTTCAACTGGGTCGCCGCGATAGCCGGTGCGGCTGTTGTCAATAAAACCGCGGGCGACGAGTTAAAGCTCAGCTCGATGCAGCTTTACAGGTTATTACGCGAGATACGCCGCGCAGAGCGGAAACTAAAGCGCAGGTTCGGCAAGATTGAGCTTGTCAGGGTCGAGTCGAGCGGCGGCGAGCTGGTGCAGATAATACTCTAGTGCTAACGCGAAAACATGGGGAGGCTAGATAGCCTTCCCTTTTTTGTTTTAGCAAAGCATTACGGAGTTCGGGTCGTGCGACCCGTATCGCTTTGCGGCAAGCGACACCCCGCCCTTCCCCGCCGTGCGGCTTGCGTAGCAGTACACGCAGCCTGCGGGGCATGTGTCGTACGTGCCGATGTCGACGCTCTGGCAGCATCCGCAGCCCAGACGCTGGTTTTTGTCGCGCGCCGCCGATATTCTGCGGCCGGTTATAAGCTCAATCCGCGCGGGGTCCACGCACGAGGCGCGCCCGATGCCAAATCTCGTAAAATCCCTGCCCTCGCAGCACGCGACCGCACGCAGCCCGTATGCACGCGCCGCCTTGCCGATCGACGCCGCGATCTCGTCCATTTCGCTTTCGGTGGGCGGCCAAAACGGCGCGCGCTTTAGCTTTGCGTACGGGTCGACAAAGCTCACCGTAACGGTGTCTGTGTACGGCGCGAGCAGCTCGCAAAGCTTTATAAACTCCGCGCGGTGGTAACCGGAGCTTATGCCGTCAGCGAGCAGTATCGGGTCATAGCGCCAGACTACCCGCTCCCGCCCTATCCGCTGCGCCAGCCGCGCGAAAGTCCGCGCGATTTCCCTCTTGTCGCGCATTCCCGGCTCAATCCCTTTGCCGTATGGGGTAAGCGTGAACTGAAAATAGTATGCATACCCGTGCGAGTCGAGCAAATCGAGCTTGGGCAGGAAGTTTTCTGGGTCCTTGGTCCAAAACACGAAGCAGTCGACATCTGCCGGCAAAAGGCTGACACGTCTTACCTGCAAGGCGTTCATCGGGTTTTTCACGAGCGCGTAGCCGTCAAGAAGGCGGCGCTCAAACCACTCGCCGTACCAGCGGGGCAGGTCGGTCCGCCGCGATGCTGAAACTATCATGCTGCAGCCTCCCGCGCGCTGGGCTTATTCATACTCAAGCTCCGCATTGACGTATGCGATATTTTGGCGCTTGTGTGTGTATGTGATATGCAGCGCCCTCCCCTCGGCTATCACAGCGGGGTACGAAAACTCGCAGTCCGGCTCCGTCTCAAGGTCGCAAAGCTTCTCCCAGCTTTCTCCGTTGTCAAGCGAGCAGAGCAGCGAAAGAGGGGTGCGCTTGCCCCAGTTTTGCCCGACGGGGTTGCAGCACAGAACCACTGCGCCGCCCGGGAGCAGCGCGCAGTCCAGCCCGCTGTTGTTGTTCGGCACTTCGGTCGGGCGCGCTGGCTCCCATGTGCGCCCGTAGTCTTCCGACACCGTGCGGTAGACATAGCCGAACGCCGAGCGCGCAAGCATATAGACCCGCCCGGGCTTGCCCGGGTCCTCCCACGCCGAGGGCTGGATTAGCCCGTCGGAGTCGGGCAAAAGCTCATCCTTCAGTTTTATCAGCCTGCCTTCCGCATAAAACGGTATCGGCTCCGAAAGCTGCCATTCTCCGCTACCCGCGGGTAGAATGTCCGCGTATATCTGCCAGCGGCGCCGGGTATCCTCTACCGAGCACGGCGCGAGCAGGTCGCCGTTTGAAAGCCTCACTGGCTTGTTTTTCACCGGGCCGCGCGGGAAATTGTCGCCGGGCACAAGCTCGGCGGGCTCGTCCCATACCTTCCCGTCGCGGCTGCGCGTTATCATCGTATGCCAAGCGCGCGGCGACGTGCCTTTTTTATAAAAAAGGGCTAGCTCTTCGCCGTCGGAGTAAAGCACCGGGTTCCAGTGGGGGACTCCGTCGTCTGGCGACACGGGGATTGGCTCCGACCAACCGCAGCCGTCACGCGACGATACCCAGATTCGCACGTCAGGCTTGCCCTCGCCGGCGCCGCCGAACCAAGCGGCAAAAATCCTGCCGCCGTACCGCGCGATAGTGGAAGCATGCACTGAGCTAAAAGGTACGGCGCCAAGCTCGAATACAAACTCGCGCCGCAGGATTTTGATTTTCATGCCGATTTCACCTCTACTTTATTATACCGCCGCGGATTTTGCCGTCAAGCGATATTAATTGTTGACGCATAGGCGCGCGAATGGTATAATTTACATAAAATATATGGGCATAAGGAGGAAATGCGGCGGTTGAAGACGATTATCATCTATTATACATTCGGAGGTGAGACCCGCAAAGAGGCAAAGCGGCTTGCCGGCGAGCTTGGGGTTGGCACCACAATTTACGAGGTGAAGGAAGCGAAAGAGCGCAGCGTGCTCGGCTCGCTGGTTTGGGGCTGCTGGCATGCGATGCGGCGCAAAGCGTCGGAAGTAAAGCCTATCAAGGTCGACCTGGGCAGCTATGACCGCATTATAATCGGCGCGCCGATTTGGGCGGATTACCCCGCGCCTGCGTTTTACGCGATTGTCGAGCGCCTGCCCGCGGGCAAAGAGGTGGAGCTGTTCTTTTGCTCTGGTGGCGGCGACTCGAGCAAAAGCAAAAAAGGGACCATTGAGCTTATCGAAAAGAAGGGTTGCAAAGTGACGTCGTACCGCGACGTGCGCACCGGAAAGGGGATTGTGAAGGAGAAATCGCCGAAATAGGCAAATAAAGTGTCGCTATGGAAAAATGGCAAAGGAATACAGCACACAAAAGCGGAGGCAGCGCCTCCGCGGTTTTTTAATTTAGGGAAACGCCAGGGGGAACACACCTCTCGGCGTATCTTCCTTATAAAAAGCGTGGGGGACTTATTTTAATGTCCCCCTCATATAAGCTTTATTACTTCAGGAACACCTCAAGTACCGGGATTATGCAGCCGAGCGGCTTTTTGACCGGGATATTGAGCGAAACCAGCTCGTCGCTTTCACGGTTGAAGCGGATCTCAGACGCGTCGGAGAGCAGCTGCACGTAGTCGACATGGCGGGCAAGCTCGCCCTCTAGGTAGATCTTGTTGAACTGCCAAGACAGCACATGGATATAAAGCCGCTTCTTTTCGGGGTTGTAGGTGAGCTTTGTGCACTCGGGCGCTTTGAACTCGAGCGGTGCCTGCGTGCAGCCGTAGATCGAGCGGCTGTGGCGGCGCATCCACTTGCCTATCTCGGTGAGCCTGTCAAGCGCGCGCTCGTCGAACTCGCCGCGGCCGGTCGGCCCGACGTTGAGAAGGAGGTTGCCGCCCTTGCTGACCGCGTCGATAAGCATTATAATAAGCTGCTCGGCGCTCTTCCAGCTCTCCTCGTCGCGGTGGTAGCCCCACGAGCCGGAGAAGGTATGGCACGCCTCCCAAACCACCGGCACGCCGTTGACTTTCACCCACTCGCGCGGCATGTACTGCTCGGGCGTCTTGATGTCCTGGTCTATCTGCAACCGGTCGTTGATGAGTATGCCGGGCTGCAGCTCGCGCACCAGCTTGATGAGCTCCTCGCTGTGCCACTCGTCTTTGCCCTTGCCCGGGTAGCGGTGGCTTGGCCCGACCGAGAAGTCATACCAGAGTATGTCGATTTTGCCAAAGCGCGTGAGAAGCTCGCGAGTCTGCCCGAACAGGTACTCGCGGTAACGCGCAAAGTCGCGCTCTTTGTCCTTCGCTGCGTACTCGGCGTTGTCGCGCATCGGGTGGCACTCGTCGACCGTGTAGTCGGGATGGTGCCAGTCGAGCAGCGAATGGTAGAAGCCTACCTTCAGCCCACGTCCCCGGAACGCCTCGACCATCGGGCCGAGGAGGTCGCGCCCGTACGGCGTGTTTGTTACCTTGTAATCGGTCAGGTCGGAATCCCAAAGGCAGAAGCCCTCATGGTGCTTTGTCGTAACCACGAAATACTTCATGCCCGCGTCAGCCGCCACCTTTGCCCAAAGCTCGGGGTCGTAAAGGTCCGGGTCAAAGTGGCAAAAATATTTCTCGTATTGCTCGTTTGACATGCGCTCGTGGTTTTTCACCCACTCGTGGCGCGCGGGCAGCGCGTAAAGCCCCCAGTGGATAAACATGCCGAAGCGGTCGTGAACGAACCACTCGGTATTGCCCGGCGTCGGCGCTGGCTTTATTACCGTAAGCTTATCAAGGTCCATAGTAATGCCCTCCGAGATTATATATTGTTACGGCATCGCCGCTATTGGGTACGGTTTGAGGGATACTAGGGGGGCTTTTACGGGAACCCCCCTTTATGATTTAGCATCCGTAAAGGTACTCTTCCTGCTCAGCCGACAGGCTGTCAATCTTCACATCGAGCGAGGCGAGCTTCAGACGCGCGACTTCGGCGTCAATCTCAGCCGGAACGGGGTAAACCTTTTTCTCAAGCGTGCCCGCGGTCTTGGCGAGGTACTCGAGCGACTTCGCCTGCAGCGCGAAGCTCATGTCCATTATCTCTGCCGGATGGCCGTTGCCCGCGGCGAGGTTGACGAGCCTGCCCTCGGCGAGAAGGTTCAGCACCCGCCCGTCGGGCATGCGGTAGCCGGTGATATTCGGCTTGCGCTGCCATACCTCGGTCGCCATCTCGGCGAGCGCCTTTTTGTCAATCTCCACGTCGAAATGCCCGGCGTTGGCAAGCAGCACGCCGTCCTTCATCACCTCGAAATGCTCGCGGCGGATGACGTCGCAGCAGCCGGTCAGCGTAACGAATATGTCGCCGACGCGCGCGGCCTCGTCCATTGTCATCACCAAAAAGCCGTCCATGACCGCCTCAATCGCGCGCACCGGGTCGATCTCGGTGACAATCACCACTGCGCCCATGCCGCGCGCGCGCATTGCAAAGCCCTTGCCGCACCAGCCGTAGCCGGCGACGACGACTTTCTTGCCCGCGACCATCAGGTTAGTCGTGTTCATTATGCCGTCGAGCGTCGACTGCCCCGTCCCGTAGCGGTTGTCGAACAAGTGCTTGCAGTCGGCGTCGTTTACGTTTATCATCGTGTACTCGAGCTTGCCCGCCTTTTGGCGCGCGAGCAGGCGACGTATGCCCGTCGTCGTCTCCTCGCAGCCGCCGATGAGGTTTTTGCCATACTCGCGGCAGCTGCCGTGCAGCAGGCTCATGAGGTCGCCGCCGTCGTCTATAAGCAGGTCAGGCACGCACGAAAGCGTCTTGCGGAGGTGCCGCTCGTATTCCTCGTCGGTCACGCCGCGCCAGGCGTTGACCTCGAAGCCTTCCTCGGCGAGCGCGGCAGCTACGTCATCCTGAGTCGAGAGCGGGTTGCAGCCGGTCACATATACCTCGGCTCCGCCCGCGCGCAAGGTCTGCGCAAGGTAGGCGGTCTTCGCCTCAAGGTGGATTGACATCGCGATTTTCAAGCCCGCGAAAGGCTTTGTGCGCGAAAACTCTTCGTTTATAAGGTTTAGCACGGGCATGTAGCTTTTTACCCATGCGATTTTGTCGTGCCCCGAAGGCGCAAGCTTGATGTCTTTGATTTCGCTCATCCGCTGATATCTCTCTTCCGTTATATTTTAATAAATTTCCATAATTTTTCAAGTGCAAGTAAGTTGCCCCATCTAACCGCCGCTCGGTAAGGTACCTAAACACCGCTCACTCGTCGCGGCGGCGTAGGCGCGCCAAGATATAGACCGCCCAGAGGCTCGCCGCCACAATTATAACGCCCGAGGCGAGCCACACTAGCTGCATGTTAATCCTGCGCCCGTCGGGCATCATCGCCGCGTTGCGCGCTGTATCGAACATCTTTACAAGCTCGGCGTCGCCGTAACGGCTGGAATAAGCGTTAATCCCGTTTATCATCAGCACCGGCTCCCCTATGTCGGCATAGACAAGCCCGCCGCTTTCGGTAAAGCTCACGCCGCGCAGGCTGATCACCAGCCTTGTCGCCGCGCGCAGCCCGGCAAAGCCCGAAAAATCCGCCCAAACCTCGTTCCACTTGCCCGGATAAACCAGCCCCACCGCGCGCGCGACGTTTGCGCCGTCGGTGAGCAGCAGTGTCAGCTCGGCTCCGCTCACGCCGTCAGGCAGCGCCGCGACCATAAGTTCAAACCCAATCACCGGCGCAATCGACAAGTCGAGCTTATAGCCGAAATCGGCGTATACCCCGCCAAACTGCGCGCCGGCAGAAAGCTTGACACGCAAGAGTCCTTCCCGTCCGTCAAAGCTGTTTCCGCCCGAGATTGACTCGCAATCGAGCGTGCCTTCCCAGCCGGCGGTACCGTCCTCAAACGAAAACAGCGCGTATTTGCCCGCCATCTCGCCCGGCGCCGTGTCCGCAAATTGGAGTTTTGCTACAACGCGTTTTATTGCCTGCGCCTCGTCGAACGCTGGGATAAGCTCGCGCCACTCGCTAATCCCCAGCACCGCCTTGTACGGCTCGGCGACCTTTGCCGAGTCCTGCGTGTCGATATACTCGAACACCAGCGGGTCGATAATCTGCGCGTGCGAGATTATAAAGCCCGAAACAAGCGCGCAGCTTGGGCTTGAAAGCTTGTACACCGCATAAATATAGTCGGCGGTCGCCAGCGCCGCGTCCCTGTACGCCCGCGCGATATGCGCAGGCCGCTCGCAAAGCAGTATAGACCGCGGCGCGCCCGCATAGTGCAGCTGCTGCCGCATAAAGTAGCTGCATAAAAGCTCGATGTTCGCGAGAGTAATACGGTCGGCAGAATAATCTGCACCAGCGGACTTATCGGCGAACGCAAGATACCCGTCCTCGTCGGGGTAGGGGTCGAACGCCGGGTGCCAGCCTATGTCGCCCTCCTCTGCAAACATTGCGTCGAGCGAGTCTATAAGCGAGCGGCTGTCGTATACATATCTTGCACCGGCGGAAAGGTCGATATCCCACCTCGGTCCGAACGCCGCGTAAAGCTCCGGCCCAGCGCCGGCAACCGAGCGTATCGCATTGTACGCAATCCTCAGCGCGTTGCCGTACGCCACCGTAAACTCCGACAGCGACGCCGAGCCGAGGTTATAGTATCTGTAAGCCGTCTCGACCGAGCAGCCGATTATATAGCCGTGTACCCTGCCGTTTGAATAGTCCCCCGCGCTGTAGCGGCCCGCCAAAAACTCGCACGCCGCTCGCAGATACCCCACGCCGGACACCGTCGCGGTGTTGAACGCCGCGTATGTCGCCGTATGCGAAGTGCCGGGATAAGTAAATACCCGCCCGGCAGCGACCGAGCCGGTATAGCGCGTCGTCAGCCGGAGATATACGCTCGCTCCGCGTTCAGTTGCGCTGCGCACCATAAAATCGAGGCTTTCCACATAGTCCGATTCCGCGGCGTATACCACGCCGTCGGAAACGAAGCTTATCCCCTTGCCCGTCAACGACATGAGGTCGGGCAGCGACACCTCTATGACCGTCTGCGCCGACCCGCCGTATGGCTCGCCGACGGAAGGCGACGCGCCGCGAATAAGCGCCGGGCGCGACGGCTCGGTGCTTACTTTCGAAAGGTTCTCGGGGTTCGTTATGTATTTGTAGCCGTCAAGCAGTATCGGCTCGCCGTCGCGCACTCCGACCAGCGCGAACTTTGAGTTGAGCCGCGAGCTGCCGTCCTGCCTGTATAGCGGAAACTCGAACGCGAACGACTGCGTCGCGCTCACGGTCTCGACCGGCTCGAGTGTGGCAAGCGTCGCCGCGTCGGCGGATTGCCAGCACTGAAGCTCGTATAGCTCAAGCGACGTGCCGCGCAGCCGCTTCAGCCCCGCCTCGCTCAGCGTGCCCTCGACGCGCACAGTCTCAGATGAGGTCACTTTGCATGAGGTTATCGTCGCCAGCCCCGCGTCGCGCGAGACATAGGTCGATACCGGCATAATCGAGTGTATCTTTATGTCGCCGCGCAGCTCGCCGTCGAAAACTACCCTGATTTGCCCCACATAGTCGGACGTTATCGGAAGGTAAACCGTTTGCGGGGCAGACGCGGCCTGTATCTCCACCGTTCGGCTGCGCTCGGCAGAAAACTCGGGGTTTTCGTAAGTAGTATAATAATATGTAACCGATTTGCAGCCCGCGCCGTTTGAAAGCCGAACCCTCAGCGCGTCTGCGCCGGCAAAGTAGTTGTAGCGCAGCGCCTGCGTCTCGATAAACGGGTCGGTGTCCTCGGCGTAAAGAAGCAGCGTACCGTCGCCCGGCATCTCGAGCCTGCCGCCCTCGGCATACCATTTGTCGGTAAGGCAGCACATCGCGGTGTAAAACCCGTCCTGGCTGGAGTAGCCGAGCATGTCAAAATAAGCCGTAAAGCCCAGCGTGTCGGCGGCAATCAGCGAAAGCTCTATGGAGGTCACCATCGCCGCGCCACCCGTGTCGGTCAGGTCGCCGTTTAATTTGCAAAGCACGGCGTTCCACATCTCGCCCTGCACCGAGGTTACCTCGCTGTAGCTTGAGCCGTCTACCCATGTCACCGTTACCCTGGCGATAAAATTCCTGCCCGGCTCGTCGGGCAAGCATACGCCGAATACCAGCCATTTTGCCTCCATCAGGCTCAGCGGGTAACCGAAGTTGCGCACTACGGTCGCCACCGCCGCGCCCGCCGGGGCAGTCACGCGCAGGCACCTTGCGCCTTCAAGCGGGCTGTACGGCAAAACGTCAAGCTGCTCAACCGCCGCGACAGCCGTTGTGCCGTCGCCCGGCTGCCATACCTCCGCGCTCTGAAAGCCGTCTATTATGTTTGTAAGGTTCGCGGCTAGCAGCCCCGGGTCGACGTTCGGGATTATCCGCACCTCGCCGTCCCTTGCCTCCACATTCTGGCTGGGGATTGATAAAACTATTGCCAAAACTGCGGCGAGGCTCATAATAAGCCGGAAAATTTTCCTACCAGAAGGCATTTTTATATTCCTAAGATTTAGCTTTTGCCCAGCATTATCAACATTTATAAAAAATAGGCTTTATTTTGCCGCTTTATATTTGCGTATATTATAACATCGGGGCAACGCAATGGCAATAAATATTTTACAAACAACGCGTTAACAAACTCTCCGCATCTCTTGACAATCATGTCAAATTTAAATATAATGTTCAGGGATTGGTCAAGGATTGCGACTTTACCCGGAAAGTTTAAAAAGCCGAATTTTTTTATACATATCGGAGGTTCGTTTCACATGGAAAAGTTAAGAATCGGTATCATCGGCTGCGGCGGTATCGCCAACGGCAAGCATATGCCGGCCCTCAGCAAGCAGAAGAACGCCGAAATGGTGGCATTCTGCGACATCATTCCTGAGCGCGCCGAGGCTGCTAAAGCCAGGTACGGCACACCTGACTCCAAGGTCTACACCGATTATCGCAAGCTGCTTGAGGACAAGACCATCGATGTCGTCCATGTCCTGACCCCCAACCGCATGCACAGCGTCATCACCGTTGACGCGCTCGAGGCTGGCAAGCACGTCATGTGCGAAAAGCCCATGGCGATAAATGCCGAAGAAGCCAAGAAGATGCTCGAAGCCGCAAAGCGCACGGGCAAAAAGCTCACCATAGGTTACCAGAACCGCCATCGTCCGGACTCGCTTTATATGAAAGCCGAGGCTGACGCGGGTACGTTCGGCGAAATCTACTACGCTAAGGCGACGGCTATCCGCCGCCGCGCGGTCCCGACTTGGGGCGTGTTCCTCAACGAGTATGAGCAGGGCGGCGGCCCGCTTATCGACATCGGCACTCACGCCCTTGACCTGACGCTTTGGATAATGAACAACTACAAGCCCAAATACTGCGTCGGCACCACCTACCACAAGCTCAACAAGAACGACCCCGATATGCAGGGCAACGCTTGGGGTAACTGGGATCCCGAGAAGTTCACCGTTGAGGACAGCGCGTTCGGTTTCGTTGTCATGGAGAACGGCGCGACCGTCTTCCTCGAAGCGTCCTGGGCGCTCAACACCCTCGACGTCCGCGAGGCTGTCACCACCGTTTGCGGCACGATCGCCGGCGGCGACATGAACGACGGCGTCCGCATCAACGGCGTGCGTCTCGGCAGGCAGTATGTCTACCGTCCCAACCTGCAGGCGGGCGGCGCTGCCTACTATGAGGGCACCGGCGACGAGGATCCCGGCGTCCGCGAGGCTCGCATGTGGCTCGACGCTATCATCAACGACAAAGACCCGTTCGTCCTTCCCGAGCAGGCTTATGTAGTGTCGCTGATCCTCGACGGCATTTATAAGTCCGCAGCGACGGGCGCTCCCGTTTATCTTAGCTAAGACTTAACTTCCACGCTCCGGCGCGCGGACAAGTTGCCACAACCTGGCGTCCGCCGCCGGAGCGAGATTGCGCAGGGGCTTGCACGGGCGCGGGAGGTAGCGCCCGGCACAGCCTTTTCCTCACAGGGGCGCAGCGGCCGGCGCGGGAGTTTTCGCCGGCTAACTATGGCGTCCCCGTAACATTTGGCACTCTCCCGATACGCTAAAATAATCCTATAATGGGAGGAGCAAACGATGAAACTTGGCGTATTTACCGCGCTTTACGGCAATCTGTCGTTTGACGAAGCGCTTGCCAAGCTGAAAGCGCTCGGCGTCGAAGCGATCGAGATTCCGGCGGGCGGATACCCGGGCAAAGCGCATTGCGACCCTGAGGTCCTGCTGGCCGACCGCGACGCGTTTGCCAAATTCGTCGCGACGATCGAAAAGTACGGCATGGAGGTCAGCGCGCTTTCGGTGCACGGCAACCCCGTGCATCCTGACAAAGCTGTCGCAAAAGCGTTCGACGACGACTTCCGCCGCTGCGTGCTGCTTGCCGAAAAGCTCGGCATTGACACCGTTATCACCTTCTCGGGCTGCCCCGGCGATAGCGAAAACTCGAAGTACCCGAACTGGGTAACCTGCCCGTGGCCCGATGACTACCTGAAGATTCTTGACTGGCAGTGGAACGAAGTTCTCATTCCGTACTGGAAAGAAGCGGTTGCGTTCGCAAACGCGCACGGCGTCACCAAGATAGCGCTTGAGATGCATCCGGGCTTCTGTGTTTATAACCCCGAGACCCTGCTCAAGCTGCGCGCAGCCGTCGGCTCGACGATCGGCGCGAACCTCGACCCGTCGCACTTGATTTGGCAGGGCATCGACCCCGTGCTCGCCATTCGCAAGCTCGGCGACGCAATCTACCATTTCCATGCCAAGGATACGAAGGTCGACCCGTACAACTCTGCTACCGACGGCGTGCTCGATACCAAGCATTACTCTGACGAGCTGCACCGCGCATGGGTGTTCCGCTCGGTCGGTTACGGCCACGACCTGCAGTTCTGGCGCGACATCGTCAGCAACCTGCGGCTTGTCGGCTATGACAAGGTAATGTCCATCGAGCATGAGGACAGCCTCATGAGCATCGACGAAGGGCTCTCGAAAGCCGTCGCTTGCCTGCGCGAGGCTATCATGTCCGACCCGAAGCCGTCCTCGATGCATTGGGCGTAATACTATAAGTTACAAATTTAGGCCGAAAGGCCGCATATATAAACTATTAACTCGGAGACGGAAAGGACGTGCGCGCCATCGCGCACGTTAGGCAACTGCAATGAAAAAGAATCTTGCTGTAGTCGGATACGGCGGCATGGGCGGCTGGCACGCCGAACATGCGCGCCACAGCGATGTCGTAAACCTCGTCGGCGTATACGACATCAAGCCCGAGCGCAATGAGCTCGCGCGCTCGCGTGGCATTCACGCTTATAACACATTTGAAGAGCTGCTCGCCGACCCCAACGTTGAGATCATCACCATAGCGACGCCGAACGATTCGCACTGCCCGATCGCCGTCGCCGCTCTTGAGGCGGGCAAGCACGTCATCTGCGAGAAGCCCGTTACGGTCTCCTCGGCGCTGCTCGAGAAGATGATCGACGCGGCTAAGCGCAACAACCGCATCTTTACGGTACACCAGAACCGCCGCTGGGACCACGAGATCCTCGCGGTCAAAGAGCTCAAGGAAAAGAACGACCTCGGCTACATTTTCAACGTCGAGTCGCGCGTGCATGGCTCGCGCGGTATCCCCGGCGACTGGCGCGGCAAGAAGGAACACGGCGGTGGCATGCTGCTCGACTGGGGCGTGCACCTGATCGACCAGGCGATCTTCGCGTTCCCGGATGACCCGATCGTTTCGATCTACGCGCGGCTTGACCACATCACCAACCAGGAAGTCGACGACGGCTGCCGCGTAATCATGAAATTCGAGTCCGGCCTGCAGTACTATGTCGAGGTCGGCACCTCGAACTTCATCTCGCTGCCCCGCTTCTACGTTCAAGGCGTTAACGGCACCGCCGTTATCCAGGATTGGGGCAGGCCCATCAAGATCGTCACGTGCAACCAGTGGCTCGAGGAGAATGTCACGCCGATTAAAGCCTCTCAGGGAATCACCAAGACCATGGCCCCGCGCGACGATAAAACCATCACTACTTACGAGCGCCCGCTCCCGGAGGCCGACGTGCACGATTTCTACCGCAACGTCTGCAAAGCTATCGACGGGATCGAGCCTCAGCTCGTCACGCACGATCAAATCCGCCGCGTGATGAAGGTCATGGAGGCGGCATTTGAGTCCGACCGCACCGGCGAAGCCGTAAGGACATATATCTAATCCAAAATAGTACGCCCGCCCTATTTGGGGCGGGTTTTTTTGTTTTATCATAGGGCTAATGGCTACATAATATATAGTTTAAACTATAAATAATGTGAGAAACTATTGACATATTTGCAGGTTGGTGCTAAGATATGGTAAATACAGTCACGATTTGGAGTTATTGATGCCTCAAAAACTGTATGCGGAGATTATAGCGTTTTGCGTCCTGGTTTTGCTCTTGATTCTTTTTTCGCTTAAGCGAAACATGACAATTCTGCTCGGCGAAAAAATCTTCATCGCGCTAATTGTCGCACATATCGCGTTGCTCGTTGTCGACGCGCTGGCGGCGCTTCCGCTTGGCACGGCTGCCCCATATTTCCGTCCGATGCTCATAGCCGCGAACACCATGTATTTTTTTCTTATCGGCATTTTCGTATTTTTATGGTTGGTGTATACCGATTACCGACTGTCAACTGAGACTTCGGGGCTGAAAAAGCGGCTGCCTTTATATGCGGTGATCTGTACCGCTATTTGCCTGCTTTCGGTCGCCAATATTTTTACTGGCTGGATTTTTAAAATCAACGAGCGAAACCAGTTTGTTTTCGGCATAGTATATTTCCCGCTCATGCTCCTCATTTGGCTTAGCGCCATTATCCCCACGCTTTTAGCGCTGCAAAGGGCTGCCCGCGCGTCCCTCACCATTCTGCGGCGCGACTATTTAATCGACGCGTTTTACATACTCCCGCCGTTTGTAGGTTGGATACTCCAAACCCTGTTCGGGCTTTTCCCGCTGGTTTGGATTATGACGGTCTGCACGTTGCTTCTGCATTTCCACGAGCTGCAGGGCCGGCAAATCTCAATAGACGCGCTTACTGGCGTCAACAACCGTCGCACTTTCAACCGCTATATCGAGTCGTTTATCGACAACCCGGGCAGAAAGAGCTCGCTCGCGCTCTTTATTATTGACATCAACAATTTCAAGGAAATCAACGACACATACGGCCATACGGCAGGCGACGACGCGCTTATAACTTTTGCCAAAATCCTGCGGAATGTGTGCGGTCGTAGGAACTGTATCCTCGCGCGCTACGGCGGCGACGAGTTCGCTATTATTTGCACCGACGCGACCGATGCCCAGCTCGACGCGCTCGCCGCAGATATCGAGCGCGAAGTCGAAATCGAGAACGCAAACTCCAACCGGCCTTATAAGCTCTCTTGTAGCATCGGGCGCGCAGTCCGCACAGGATTTGACGCCGAGCAAATCGAAAGCATCATCAACGATGCGGACAGCAACATGTACAAAAAGAAAAAAGAGTACAAAAACTCAAAAAAGTAAGCCCCCAGGGCGAAAAGCAAGGCGCGCTAACCGGGCCAAGCCGGTAACAATATGCGCAGGCATTGCCCTGTGGTTTTTTCTACGCAAAAAAGCGGATACGCAAGGTTTTGCCTGCGTACCCGCCGTTTTTTTATGCGCTTACTGTATGGGTTAACAGGTAGTCGCGCCATCGCTCGCAATAGGACTTTTTCATATGCACGCCGTCGACGCCCGCGTCTTCCGGCAGCGCGCCGCGCTCGTCGCATACCGCCTCGGGCGTGTTGATGAAAAACACCTTTTCCTCGGCGCACATCTCGGCTATTAGCTGGTTGAACACCGCGATGCGCTCGTTGTTGTAAATCTCATCGGAATCTGACTTTGACTTCGACACGGGGATAATCAGCTGGACATAGATTATCGCGCCCGGGTTATGCTTGCGGATAAGCGCGATAAGCTGGCGGTAGTATCCGATGAATGCCTTTGTGTTAGCCCAGCCTAGCTCGTTGATGCCGAACATTATGTAAACCTTGCCGAACGATGGGCCATACTCAATCGCCTGCGCCACGGTAAGCTTCCCGTCCTTGCCGACCTGCGCTCCGTCCGGCACGTCGAATCCATCCGGCTGGATTATATGCTCGGTGAATGCCGTGCTCGCCATCAAGCCTTTCGACGAGTAATACGTCGCGTTGTTCAGACCCGAAAACAGCTTAAATCCTTCGATCCGCGAGTCGCCGATAAACAGCGCGTCGTCATAATATGATTTGTCGACCGGCGGCGACTCTGGCACCGGCTTTGTGTAATCGTAATCAGTCAAGACCGGCACCTCACCTTCGCCGCTTGTGCCCGCTTGCGGCTCGGCTGCCGGCCCGCCTTCATCCTCCGACCCGTAGCTTGTCCCGCTTTCTTCCGGAAGCATTTCAGTTCCCACCTGCGATGTGTCCGTCACCTCTACGCTGTCTCCAGTTCCCTGCCCTAGCGCAATCATTAGCGAGGCGATGGCGAGAGTGGATACTACAAGCGTCGCCACGATTGATATGGCGGCGGCTAAGGCAATTTTGCGGCGCTTTTCCCTGCGCCAGTTGAGCAAAAGCTCCTTTATTTCTTCGTTTCGTGTCATGAATCTATGTAAAGCCGCTTTTGCGGCCGATTGCCGAATTTAAAGGTCCAGCTAATAGTATAATGGATAATCAAACATTTTTCAACAGGAAATTATGCAAATTTTTGCCGACTATCGGCACGGGTTTGCAGCTGAATGAGGTGCAACCGTTTATGCCACCGCTCGGGTAATTGGCATATGGCATTACCCAAGCCCACTCTATAAAAGTTTTGAGGGGGTCAAAGGGGGAACTTTTTCAAAAAAGTTCCCCATATCATTTTACCCGCGGTATGTTAGGCCTATAGGAGCGAGGTGGGTGACGTCGCCCACAGTGAAGATTTTAGTCTGCGCGAGGTTATGCCCAATGTCGTAGAATACCACCGTCGTCACCGAGGTCGGCATCACGCGGAACATCTGCCAAGCCAGCGGCGGCGACACATGCGCAAACCGCGAGAGCAGCAGCGTGCCCAGCCCCATATGGCAAAACAGCGCGATGTTGGCGTTTTTGTCGGCGCGCTCGTCCACCTCGTAAAGTATCCCGCGCCGGCGGTAGCCGTTCTCCGCCAAAAGCTCGTCAAGCCCGCGGTATACCCTGTCGACGCCTTCGGGCACGCGCCCGTCTTTATACATCTCATGCTCGCGCCAGCGCACCGGGTCCGACAGCTCTGCACGGTAAATCTCAAAATAGCGCGGGTCGATGTCCCAGCAACAGGTGCGCCGGTCCGACTCGGCAATCCTGTGCTTTGCCAAAGGCTGAGTGACGCCGTACGGAAACTCCTGCATCCAGTCGCGTATCTCGCACGGCAGCCCCGTGGCCTCAAGGAACGGCGCGGCGGTCGCTCGCGCCCTACCAAGCGGGGAGCAGTAAACCTTCGTGATATTTTCGCCAAGCAGCCGCTTGCAGAGCAGCGCCGCCTCCCTGCGCCCGCGCTCGGTCAGCGTGTCGTTCGCATAGTCGGGGTCGCCGTGCCTGATGATAAATAGCTTCATCTTTCACTGCCCTTTACCAAGTAATAGCCTGTGTGGCATTATATCATAACCGAGCCGGGCGGTCAACGCCCGCGGTTGACAAACACGCTTTTTGTCGGATATAATTATATCGCATTTCCCCGGAATCGGAGGCGGTCTTTTGGCAAAACGCAACTGGACGAAAGAGCAGCTAGAGGCAATTTGCTGCGATGCGCCCGATATACTCGTATCGGCAGGCGCAGGTTCGGGCAAAACCTCGGTGCTCACCGAGCGCATTATCCAGCGGCTATGCGACGACAGCCGCCCCGCCGACATAACGCGCATGCTAATCGTCACATTTACCAATGCTGCTACCGAGGAGCTGCGTTTAAGGGTCGCAGAGGCGCTGCGCGAGCGGCTCGCCGCGGAGCCTGAAAACCGCCGGCTCCGCAGGCAGCTGCTTCTTCTGCCGTCGGCGCATATATATACGATTTCGTCATTCTGCCTTGGGATAGTCCGCGCAAACCTCTCAGCGCTAGGGCTGCCCGCGGGGCTGCGCGTCTGCGACGAGGCGGAGTCCGACCTGCTCGCCGCCGAGATAATGGAGCGGGTCATCGACGATTTTTATGAAGGGATTTGCCCCTGCCCTACCGATTTCGGCGAGTTTTGCGACGCGTTCGTCTCCGACCGCGACAGCCGGCTTGCGCCGATGCTTATGGGGCTGTACAAAAAACTGCGCGAGTATGTCGCCGGCGTCGAGCTGCTCCGGCAAAATGCGGAGTCCTTGCGCTCAGCCGCTTCCGGCGGCACCGATTTTATGGCAACGGCCTGGGGCCGCTCGATAGCCGAGGAGCTGCGCGCGAAGCTCGGATACTACGTTGCGGTGTTCGAGCGCGCGCTCGAGATGTTCGGCGGCGACGAAAAGCTGAAAAAAGCATACTATGCGCAGTTTGCCGAGGACCTGGAGTTTGCGCGCGCGCTCGATTCGATGCTCGCGGGCGGCGCGGGATACGCCGAGATGCGCGAGTTTATAGGCGGCTATAAATCGTCAAGGCTTGGGCAGCTGCGCGGATATGAAAAGACGCCGGAACTTGAGCTTTTCCGGGGCGCGCGCAAGGAGTTTTCCGGCGGCACCTCTGCAAAGCCGGTGCGCGAAACAAAGCCGGGCGGCAGCGACGAGTTCGTAAAAGGAATATACCACAAGTATTTTTCAATAGAGCCGGGGATGCTGCGGGAGGTGCTAGCCGCCTGCGCGCTGCAGTGCGAGACGCTTTACTCGGTGCTGCGCGTGTTCGAGGACCGCTTTATGGCTGAAAAGCGCCACAGGGCTATCGCCGACTTTAACGACCTTGAACGGTACGCCTACCGTCTCCTCTACGACGGGAACGGCAATATTTCTGATTTAGCCTCGGCTGTCGCAGCCGATTTTGACGAGATATACATTGACGAGTACCAAGACACAAACGAGCTTGAAGATAAAGTCTTCGCCGCTCTTGCCAAAGCGCCGGCGCCGGGCGGGGATGGCGCCCGCACCCGCTTTATGGTCGGCGACGTCAAGCAAAGCATTTACGCCTTCCGCGGCGCCGAGCCTTCCCTTTTCGCCGCCTACCGGTCCGACCCCGCGGTAAAAACCCTCTTTTTGCGCGCCAATTTCCGATCCGACCGCCCGATTATAGAGTTCGCCAACCGCGTCTCCGAGTACATTTTCACCGGCACAGGCAGCGAAGTCGACTACGGCGAGGGCGATAAACTTGTGCTTGGCAAAACCACTGAAACTAAAGATATACCCGTCCGCGTCGTGCTTTTCGACAGCTCAAAAGGCGAGGACACCGGCGCGGCTGACGACGGCGACGACGAAGAAGGCATAGAGGTCGGAGTCCCGGTGGACGGAGCGGAGGGCGAACAGGAGTACGGCGAGCCCGAGTTTGTCGCGGATGAGATAAAGCGGCTTGTCGACTCGGGCGAGTACAGGCCCGACCAAATCGCGATTTTGCTCCGCAGCACCGAAAGCCGCGCCGAGGCGTACGAGCGCGCGCTGCGGTCGCGGGGCATCGGCTCGACCGGCGGCGCCGAGGACTTTTTCGAGCGGCCGGAAGTTTTGGCGATGGTATGCCTGCTTTTCGCCGTTAACAACCCCACGCGCGACATTTACCTCGCCGGCGCGCTGCGCAGCCCGTTTTTTGGCTTCACTCTCGACGACCTCGTAAGGATAAGGCGGCTATTGCCGCCGGGCGGTGACGAGCTTCCCTTCTATTTCGGCGGCGAAGACGGCGAGGATACCGCTGGTGCTGCCCCTGCTACGGACGGCAAGGCTCTGTCGCTTTACGAGGCGCTGGTGCACTATACAAAAACCACCGGGTTTGAGAAAGGCAAGCGTTTCCTTGAAAAGCTCGCAACCTACCGCAAATACGCGGAGGCGAATCCCGCCGACCGCGTGGTGCGATTTATCTTCCGCGACATCGGCGCGATAGCCTTCGCCGCGGGTGGTGGCGACCCGGGAGAGGTCATGGCGCGCCGGCGTAGCCTGCTATGGCTTTACGACCTTGCGCGCACCTTTGAGCACGGGCAGTTCCGCGGGCTTGGCAGCTTTGCCGAGTACCTCGAAGGGCTGATTGAGACCGCCAGCACCCAGCCGCCTGCCGACGCCACCGCGCCCGGCGTGAGGATTATGAGCATCCACAAATCTAAAGGGCTCGAGTTCCCGGTGGTGTTCCTTTGCGACTGCGCGCGTAGGTTTAATATGCAAGATTACCAAAAAGCCGCGGTGCTTTATGACCCGAGGCTTGGCGCCGCAGCGAAGCTTGGCGACAGCACCGGTTTTGGCAGCATAGACACGCCGGTCCGCTCAGCGACCGCGCTGCGAATTGCCCGCCGGATTAGGCATGAGGAGATGCGCGCGCTGTACGTCGCGCTCACGCGCGCGAGAGAGCGGCTCTACGTCACCGCGACGGTGAAAGAGCCGGAAAAGCTGCTCGACGAAGCTAGGGCTAACGCAAGCATTTTGCCTGCCGGCGCGCGCGCGGCGAAAGTGATGGGCGCAAACAACTTCATCAGCTGGATTGCCGGCGCGTTCGGCGGCTGCGATAACGAGCACGCAAAAATTGAAATAGTAGAGGCTGCTTTTGCAAAAGCGCCTGCGGCGGAACCGGATTTGGAGCCGCAGGCTGAAACTGAAGAAGCCCGGGGCGAAATCGACATAAACGAAGTCGAGCGCTACAAAGAGCTTTTTTTGCAGAGGCTCGCGTTTTCCTACCGCTACAAAGCGCTTGAGAAAGTACCGGCAAAGCTTTCGGTCTCAGACCTATACCCCTCAATCCTCGACGAAGGCGAGGGCGAAGGCGCGCTTGAGATTAGGGAGCTATCGGTTGACGACGCTTTAGCTATTACGGGCGCCGGCATGCCCGATCAGCCGGAAGTCCAAAAATTTAAGCCCCCGCGGTTTTTGTCGGAGGAGCCCGAAACCGCCACCGCAGCCGAGCGCGGCTCGGCGACGCATATTTTCATGCAGTTTTGCGATTTCGATTTTGTCGAGCAATATGGGATCAAGGCGGAACTCGAGCGGCTGGTAGCACGCAAATTTATGACGCCCGCGCACGCGGAGCTTGTCGACGTGCGCGCGGTACGGCGGTTTTTCGGCAGCCGGCTTTACCGTGAGATGCGCACGGCAAAGCGCCTTTTCCGCGAGGTGCGGTTCAACGTGCGCCTGCCCGCCTCTGAGTTTACGGAGGACGAAAAGCTAAAAAGGCTGCTTTTTGGCGAGCAGGTGCTCGTGCAGGGCGTCATCGACTGCTACTACGAGCTTCCCGACGGCAGGCTCAGGCTCGTCGACTACAAGACCGATTACATACCGAAAGAGCTGCGCGGCGACGTACGCGCGGCGGAAAAAATGCTCGCTGAGCGGCACGCGCGGCAGCTCGGCTATTACGCGCGCGCGCTTGAGAAGCTCGCCTGCCGGAAGGTCGACCGCAAGATTTTATACTCTTTTTCGCTCGGCAGAGCCATATATCTTGACTGAACGGAGAATGCTATGCCAATCGACACCGCATTTTTGCCCGCCGACATACTGTTGCCCAAGGCGGGGTTTGAGAAGTGGTCGTGCATCGCGTGCGACCAGTACACTTCCGAGCCGGAATACTGGAGCGCCGTCGAGGAGCTTGTCGGCGGCGCGCCCTCGGCTTACCGGCTTATTTTGCCCGAAATTTACCTCGACTTGCCCGACGTAGGCGAGCGGATAGAAAAGATTGTCGCCACAATGCAGGATTACCTTGAAGGCGGAGTCTTCGCCGAGTACAAAGACGCGTTCGTTTACGTCGAGCGCACCCTGCCAAACGGCGCCGTGCGGCGGGGGCTGGTGGGCAAGCTCGACCTTGAGGACTACGACTATACGGACGGCTCGCGTTCGCTAGTGCGCGCCACCGAGGGGACGGTGCTCTCGAGGATTCCGCCGCGCGTGAAGATTCGCGAGAATGCGCCGCTCGAGTTGCCGCATATAATGGTGCTTATAAACGACCCCGGACGTACGGTCATCGAGCCGCTTTCGGGATTTTGCGCAAAGCCGCTATACGATTTTGAGCTTATGATGGGTGGCGGCAGGCTCCGCGGCTGGCTGGTGGACAAAAAAGCGCACGCCGGGACTCTCCGGGCAATCGCGGCGCTTGCCGAAGGCGAGTTCCCGCTGGTGTTCGCCATGGGCGACGGCAACCATTCGCTCGCCGCAGCAAAAGCTTGCTATGAGGCTGAAAAAGCGCGAACCGGGCGGGCTGATTTGCCCTCTCGGTACGCGCTTGTAGAGCTTGTGAACATCCACGACGAGGCGCTGGAGTTTGAGCCTATATATCGCGTGATGTTCGGCGTAGAGCCGGAGAATGTGCAAAAGGAGCTGCAAAAGGCGTTCGGTTCCTCGTGCGAGCCGAATGTGGAGTATGTGTTCCGGCATGGCGCCGGCAGGCTGTATGTGCCGGGGCTGGTGTGCGGTACGGTGCAGGAGTTCATCGATAGCTATATCGCCTCGCACCCGGGCGTGTCGGTAGACTATATCCACGGCGAAGCCGTGGTGCGCCGGCTTTGCTCCGAGCGCGGCGATACCTTTGGCTTTATCTTCGGCGGCATCGGCAAAGACGAGCTTTTCGAGTATGTCAGAATTCACGGCCCCTTGCCCCGCAAGACCTTCTCTATGGGCGAGGCGAAAAGCAAGCGGTACTATACAGAGGCGAGAAGGATTAAGTAAATAAGTTCGGGGGAGATATCCCCCGTTTTTGTTTTGATGGAATCACCCAAATGTAATAAAATCATAGGGGGACCTTTCAAAAAGTTCCCCCTAAATATATCCTTCCAACTACCAATCGAACACAAGCTTTGACGGGGCGACGCCGAGGAAAGCGCAAGCCTCCTCATAACGCCGTCGTGCATTTAGGTCGCGCGCGCGCGTTAATACCGCGCGGATAAGCGTGTTTTTAGGCGTCTCGACCGGGTCGACAAGCTCGACGGCGCTCACGCTGTACCCGTACGCCTCAAGGTACAGCACCCGCAGAGCGTCGGTAAACGCGTCGGTCAGCTTATGTTTTATTAGTGGCTGCGAGCACAGCGCGTCAAGGCCCGCCGGCGGCGTAGACATAAGGCCGTAAAGCTCATGCTGGCAGCACGGCGTCGAAAGGATAACCTTCGCGCCCGACTGCGCCGCCTTCGCAAGTACAATGTCCGTCGCGGTGTCGCATGCGTGCAGCGACAGCACAAGGTCAGGCTCGCGCTCGGGAGCAAACCCTTCGATGTCGCCGCAGATGAACGAAAGCCCGTCCCAGCCAAGCGTACCAGCGAGATTTTCGCAGTACTTGATGACGTCGTGCTTTCTGTCGACCCCTACCATTTTCACTTTGCGACCGAGGATAGAGGTAAGGTAATAATACGCCGCGAAAGTGAGGTAGCTCTTCCCGCAGCAAAGGTCGAGCGCGTATATCTCGCCTTCGGCGGGCAGCCTCCCAACGACGTCCGCAAGGTACTCAAGGAAGCGGTTTATCTGCCGGTACTTCGGCCGCATTTTGTCAAAGATTTTACCCGCGCTGTCAGCAAGCCCCAGCGCTGAAAGGAACCCAAGATGGCTCCCCTCGTGCAAAATCACGTTTTTTTCGCGGTTATGCGCGCCGGGCGGCGTGGGAGCCGCAGCGCCCCCTTTTTTCGGGAGCTTTTTTGTTATTACAGGCGAGCCGTCCTTCGCGCGCCGCGCCTCAAAATCGCCGCGCAGCGTGGCGATGTTAAGCTGCGCGAAATCCGACAAAAGCAGATCGGCAAGCCTAGCCGGCGCGTCGGACGCGGGGATGTTTATGTGCCGCACCTTGCCGTCCTCGGTATATACCGCAAGCTGCAGCATAAGCCCGCCGCGGGAGCTTTCAAACAGCCTGCCCTCGGCGCGCCGCACGCTTGCCGTAACCCCAAAAGTGTCGCGCGCCGACTCCGAGGCGCGCGAAAGCGTAAGCCGGCGCATGTCGGCGACAGCGTCGGCTAGTTTTTGTTTTAATTCTTCTTTATCCATTGGCAACTATAAATGGAATCGCTTTTCAAGCTCGTATTTCATCTCGCCGCCCTTGAATAGCAGCAGGCCGACGAACAGTATCAGGCTGCACGCCACACATATAATAGAGGGTATAGGAGTGCCAAGTATGCCCGTGAAATAAAACGCCAGCGGCACAAGCCCGCCCAGCCCGATAAGCAGCAGCGAGGCGATATAGTCGCCCGCGTCGCTGCGCAGCACAAGGCCCGCGACGATGATGGCAAGCATCGCGGCGGTGAAGGCAATCGGCAGCGCGTAGTCAATCGACCAGCCGCGCCAGCCGGTCACAAAATCCCAAATCACGCAAAATGCCGAAATCACCGCGGCTTGGTTCGCTATATAGCGCGCGATGCCCGATTTGCGCCGGATTGAAAGATGCACTATAACCCAAAAGCAGCCGAGCCCCAAAAGCGCAAACAGCGACCACGCCCCGGTCCACGGCAGCATCAGGTTCACCGCCACGCATATTATCGCGGCTGAAACCGTGGCGAATAGAAGCCACCTAAAAAGCCGCTCAAATTGCCGGTACACCGACCTTGTGGGCGGAAACGGCTCGAACTCTTCGCCCTCACCGGCGAGCCTGCCTTGGCAGAGCGGGCATAGCTCCGGATTGCCGCGCACGTTTACGTGGCATTTTTCACAGTATTTCATACCCTATCGCTTTTTATACCGGTTTTACTCACTACACACGGCGCGCCGGATAGTTGCGGCTTTCCCCGCCGTATGGGCGCGGCGGGGGCTTGTCATGCGCGCCGGTTAATATTGCGATCTATTCAGATTCGCCGATATACACCTTGAGGATGGTCTCGAGGTTGGCGTTAAGCTTATTTTCAACCGACCTGAATGTCGAGGCGACCGCCGGCTTCGATTTGTCGACAAGGTCGCGGATTCGGAACGCCTCGCAGCCGGCATATAGCGGGACTTGGAAGAAGTAGCCGAACTGGTAGCTTATGCCCTTGCGGATTATATCGAGCATTTCGGCTGACTCCTCGTCGCGCGTGAACTTGACTTTGAGCGCGGTGTCAAAGTATGTAGGCACAACGCTCTTTAAGCTCGCCGCGTTGAGCGCCTCTATCAAGACGCCCGTCTTCTCGAGGTTCTTGGCATCTTTCGGCACGACCATAACGTTGTAGCCGTTCCACGACTGCGAGCGGTAAAGCTCCTGCGTTTCTTCCCATTTGGGGTACGGCAGTATGCCGAAATCGGTCTCGAGCCCGCGGAAGATTACCGCATAATCGAGCATGTCGGGATAAAACAGAGCGCGGCCGGCTACGAACATGTCATTGAGCGGGTTTTCCGTCATCGTCGAAACCATCTTAAAAGAGTAGACGCCCGGCGAGTTGTGTATAAAGTTTGAAAGCTTGTTTACTACGGTGTCGAACTTCGAGATGTCGGTGTTTATCATCGGCAGGCCGTCCGGCCCCGGCACCGTTATCGGGATTTCAAACGCCGAGTAATACGCGTCGGCGATGTTGCCGAAGTCGGTGGCAAGCCCGTAAAGGTCGCCGTCGTCCTCCTTGCCGTTGCCGTTGACGTCGGAATAGACGTTTGCCGAAAGCTCGATTAGCTTGTCAACGGTCCATTTGCCGTCGCGCACGAGCTGGTAGAGGTCGGGCAAATTGTAGTCTGTGGCGAGCTGCTTGTTGAAGAAGTATACGAAAAGGTGTTTCCAGACCGTCAGCGTGTAGTCGCCGACGAGGTAAAGGAGTTTGCCGTTAATTGTGATTTGGCTTATTATGTCGTGATAATAGTATTCGGCGTCAAGGTCGACCGCCGGTAGCTCGTGGATGTTAACAAGGTAATCTGCGAGGCCTGTGCTGCACATGTACGCCTGATAACCGAGCACAAGGTCGAACGAGCCGCCGCCCGCCGCGACTTCGTCCATCAGCGTTTTCATGAACGATTCGCGCTGGGGCCAGTTGCCCTCTATAGCGTAGCGCTGGATTTTCACGTTAAAGCGCTCGCTAACCTCGAGGTTGCGGCGGTAGATTTCGTCTTCGACTATGTCGCCGGAAAGCTCGTCGACGCCGGCTTCGTACTCGGTGTCTTTGCGGCAGAGCACGACGAAATCCTCGCCGCCGAAATTGTAGTCGCCTAGGCTGTCAAGGTACGGGCGGGTCTCTTCTTCGGTAGTTGCGGCTGCGGTGTCGCTCGTTTTGGTGCTTGCCTTCTCAGAGCAAGAGAAAAGCGGCAAAAATGCAGCGGTAACCGCAAGAAACAGGGCTAATATGCGCTTCATACCGTATTCCTTTCCCCGCGCTCTCGGCGGCTGTTTTTATTTAGATGCGGTTATAATTATCTCCGCGTCGCCCATTACGCCGATTGTGCCAAAGCCTTTCGGGACAAAATAGCTGTAGCCTATAGCTAGCTCCTCGGTTTTACCGAATGCTGTGAGAGTGCCGCTGCCGGAAAGGCACAGGACGTTTGCGTACTCGTCCTCCGCGGCTTTATACTCGAGCGAGCCGTTTACTTTGTATTTATTTACCCTGAACAGCTCGCACGATGCAAGCAGCGTTTCGTCGCGCTCGCACGGCACGCTGAACCGGGCCGCCTCTATCTCTTCCTCCGTAAAATCGCGGATGACGCCCATTGCCTCGTCGACATGCAGCTGGCGGAGGCTGCCGTCCTTCTGGCGGCGGTTATAGTCATATACCCTGTACGTGACGTTCGAGTTCTGCTGGATTTCCGCTATCAGTATGCCCGCGCCGATAGCGTGCACCAGCCCTTGCGGGATAAAGTACACCTCGCCGGGCTTGACGGGAACATAGTTCAGTAGCTCCTCAACCTTCCCCTCCGCGAGCGCGGCGCGGAACTTTGGCTCGTTAAACTTCTCTTTCAACCCGTATACGATGCTCGCGCCGGGCTCGGCGTCTATTATATACCACATCTCGGTCTTTACCGGATGCACCTGAATCGACAGCTTGTCCGCGGCGTCGATGAGTTTTATCATTATCCTAAAATCGGTGGTGTTCGCGTCGACGCCGAGATAGTCGCCGAGCGTCATGCCGGCGTATGGGCCGTTTAGTATTTTGCTGTTGCCTTCGGGGTGGACCGTGAGGGCCCACGCTTCCGCGAGGTTCTCGCCGTCGAATTTGATTTTATAGTTTTCAATCAGCCTTCGGCCGCCCCAAATTATCTGTTTGCACACCGGCTCAAGCAGAAGCGGGTATTTTTCTCGCTCCAATAATAAGACCTCCGAAGTTTTTTATTTTTTAGCCATTATAGCACGGCGGACATAGTTTCGCAAGTGTTTCGGGGATATAGGGGGCTTTTTATGCTTTAGGGGGAACTTTAAAAAGAGTTACCCCTCCTCCTTAAAGAAGGGGATACGCCGTGATGGCACAGCCTCTTTAAAAAAGGGATTACAGCATACTCGCATATTTTCCGACGGTGCCGAATATGATTTTTCCGCCGAAAATATTTGCGGGGAAATAAGCTATGGATAAAACTGAAACCGGTACGGCACTAGACGCTGTGTTTTTTGTTCTAAAGCTCGCCGTAATATCGATAGTTTTAACGCTTGCGGCAATTGCTATAAGCTTTATAGGGTGGAAACTTGGGCAAACTACGACAAAAGGCGAAGCCGAAACGGCAGGCACCGCGCCCGGCATGTTCGCGGGCGGCGGCATGCGCATTATTGTCGACGCCGGGCACGGCGGACGTGACGGCGGCGCGGTCAGCATCACGGGCACGCCCGAGAAAACGCTAAACCTTGAAATCTCGCTTACGCTTGCCGAGCTTTTGCGGGCCGTCGGGTTTGAAACGATTGAAACCCGCACTACCGACGACGTCGTCGGCGGCGAGGCGCCGAAAGGCTCGCGCAAGCTCGCGGACCTGAAAGCGCGGCTCGATATTGCGCTCGCCAATCCCGACGCGCCGCTGGTGAGCATTCATATGAACAAATTCGCGAGCCCGCTCCCAAAAGGGCTTCAGGTTTGGTACTCGAAAAATAACGAGCGGAGCAAACTGCTTGCCGAATACATACGCAAGAAAAACGTCGAGCTTGTGCAGCCCGACAACACGCGCGATATAAAGCCGGCGACCAGCGCGATTTACCTCATGCACCGCGCGACGGCGCCCGCCGTCACCGTCGAGTGTGGGTTTTTGTCAAACCACGAGGAAGCCGCGCTGCTTGAAACGAAAGAATACCGCGACAAGCTCGCCGCGATGCTGCTCGGCGCTATAGCCGAGTATCACAACAATGTCCCGGCGGATGATCATGCAGAGCCGCCGCAGCAAAATTGAGAGGACGCTTTGCGGCAGTGCCACGCGGCACAGGCAAAGCTAAGCCGCCGCTGCAAGGCAGAGCGGATTGCGTTGGCGGTGCCTACACGGCACAGCGTAAACGCACAGGGCGGAGCCAGTTTGCAAAGGCCGGGGAGGCCATGCCTCCCCGGCGCTCTTAACTCTATCACACGCCGTGCTTTTCGTGATACTCCGCCACCGCAGCGAAATATGCGTCGATATTCTCCCATGGGCTGGCGGGCGGGATATCGCAGCCGGAGGAGATGACGAAGTTTTCGTATTTCGGGTATAGCTCCTCCATCAGAGCAAGCGTCGCCGCGCGGATAGACTCGGGCGTGCCGTTTCTAAACTGCGATGCCGGGTCGATATTCCCCATCGCGATGACGTCCGGAGGCAACTTCGCCATCATATCCGCCATATTAATCGAGTTGCCGAAGTGGTACGCCGCCGCGCCCACGCGCAGGATAGAGTCGATCATCTGCACGGTGTTGTTGCCGCAGTTGTGGTATATTACGATAAAGTTGTCGTCCTGCGCCGCGCCGACAAGCTCTTTGACGTAAGACTCCGAGAACTCCTCGGCAAGCTGCGGCGAAAGTATGCCGGTCAGCGGCTCCGCCATAACCACGCCGCTTGCCCCGACCTGTTTGTAGGCGGCTATATATTTATGGAGGAAATCTGTCGCCTTGCGCAGCACTTTGTGAACCATGTCAGGCTCTGTATAGCAGTAAACAAGCGCCTCGGTCACGTCGAGCAGCCTGCCGGCGAGCGAAAACGGGCCGATAACGCCGCCGAATACCGGGCGGTCAGTCACCATTTTGACGACGTTCGATATAGCCTCGACATAAAGCCCAGTGCGCCCGTCGCCAACCTCGGGCACCCTGAGGGAGTCAGCCTCCTCTTCGCTCGTCACTACCGCGCCGACAACCGTCGGGACCTCGATGTCCGATACCTTTACCTTCGAGCCGAACGCCTCCGCCTCGACCGACAGGTCCATCATGCTGACCGACGCAGCCGACGGCACGCGGTCGGCTACCGCTTTCATACCCTTCGCCTGCAGCGCCGGGTCGCTTATCAGCTCGCGCACGGTGATCCCAAGCAGGCTGACGCTCGGGAACGACAAAATGGGCATCGTCTTGCCCGACTTGCGGATGCTTTTTACCCAATCGCGCATGTACATATCACGTTACCTCGGTTTATTTTATTGTTTTCATATATCATAACATCATTATAGCAGCATGCAGCGCGCCAAATTTAGCGACTAATTTATTATTTTTTGTATTATCTCGCACTGGCGGGCTTTGGCATCGCTGCTATTTTATTATCCCAAAAACGCTGCATAATAAACGCTGCCGCGCTAATACTAACAGTGGGCAAAGCGGGATAAAAAAAGCTCGCTATTGCCCGTGCGAGTCATCGCACGAAAGGATGACAGAAATGTCAAAAAAGTCAAGGCCGGTTCCGCCCTGGCCGGGCGATTGGTCCGACCGGGTGGAATTCGCGCCGGAGTTTCCTCCGTATAACTACGAGTTTGACGGGATCCTTGCTTCGGGCGCAGTTTCGGCCACGGACGCGACTGGGCTCACGATAACGGAACCTCTTGACGAGTTTGACGCGGAGGCATTGCGAGAAATCAAAAACATTCCCGTCACGCCGAGAAAACCCAAAGGGATAAACACGGAGCAGAAGGAAAGCACCACGGATTTTTGGACGCATCCGGAAGTAAAGAAAAATAAAATCTAACGGATGATCCAAAAGCTGCAAAGGTCACTCGCCTTGCAGCAACTGACAGGCGGTAGGAAAAGACGGCAAAGCATAGCGGAGATCCGTCGGCTGCCATAAAAAGGCAGCTGGCGGGTTTTCCGCGTTTTGGCATTTGTCTGCCTATATTAACAGTTTGTTCACTTGCAGGCGAATATCAAAATGTATAATTTACATAGGCGCGTATGTATGTGATGGGCTTCATGCGCGTGCTTTTGTCGGATTTGCCCCTTTTTGCGCTACTATATATGCTTGCGCGCACGGCGGCGCGGGCGGCGAGGTGACGGTTGAAACTCAGGTATAACGCTTTTGACTCCGTGCCCGTACACCTTTCGAACGGCTCTGGTTCACAATATATCCTGACGAGTAGTTACATAAAACTCAGCTAACTAATTTTGGCTGTTAGGAGTCTCCCTTCAAATTATGGACCTTAAAATCCAAAGCAGTACCGTGCTTATGCTCCGGCGGCTGCTCGACCGCGCCACTCCGGTCAAACCATGCGTCGAGTACTCGCCGTCGAAGCCTGACCCGATGCGCGACGAGTCGCGCTATTTCCCGCGAACCACGCCCGAAAAGGCGGGGATACCACCGCAGCTTATCGAGAAAATCCTGCGCGCGCTGCGCGACGACCCCTGCTCAGAGCTGCATACGCTAATGATACTGCGCGGCGGCAAGGTCGCGTTCGAGCTTGAGTGCGGCGCATACAGCCTTGACGTCCCGGCGCAGGTGCACTCATTGGCGAAAAGCGTCACCGCGATGGGCGTTGGGCTTGCTATCTCCGAGGGGCTGCTCTCGCTTGACAGCCGCGCGGTCGACTTTTTCCCGGGCAGGCTGAACCCGCTTTCGTATTTAACCCATAAAGATATAACGGTCCGCAGCCTTCTCACTATGTCGAGCGGCGTGGCATTCTCCGAAACCGGCGCGGTGACCTCCTCCGATTGGGCGCGCGACTTTTTCGAGTCGGAAATTAAAAGCGAGCCGGGGCTGAAATTCGCCTACAACAGCATGAACTCATACATCTTGTCCGAGATAGTGCGCGCAGCCTCAGGGATGCCGCTCGGCGAGTATCTGCGCACGCGGCTGTTCGAGCCGCTCGGCATCACCGCGTGGGCATGGGAGACGTCGCCGACCGGCGCCGAGAAAGGCGGCTGGGGGCTGTATCTGCGCCCCGAGGACATGGCGAAGCTCGGCGTGCTTTGGCTTTCAGGCGGGCGCTGGGAGGGCAGTCAAGTCCTGCCGCGCGAGTGGGTGCGCGAAGCCTCCATACAGCGCATGCGTGCGCCGAAAAAGTACGGCAGCTTCAACTACGGCTACCACGTCTGGGTCGCACGCGACGGGAGCTGCACGCTTTTTAACGGCATGTTCGGGCAAAACGTTTTCATGTTCCCAAAAAACGATATTGTCGTCGTCACTACCGGCGCAAGCGGCGAGACGTTCCAGCAGGGCGTGCTCTACAGAGCCGTCATCGACGCTTTTTCGCCGCTTCTGCCGCCCGAGTGCGTAAAGTGCCAGAGCGCCGACTACGAGCGGCTCGAGCGCCTTTCCGCGTGGTTTAAACGGATACCGCGCGGGCATTGCGAGGACGCTATCGAGGGCGGGCGCGATGCGTTTGCCGACGCGCTCGACGGCGCAGAGTATATGGTGGTGTCAAACGCCCGCGCGGTTGGAATTCTGCCGCTTATCACGCAGGCGATGCAGAACAACTACTCCTCGCAGATTACACGTGCCGCATTTAAAATCAACCGCGACGAAGAGGGCGTAAAGTCGGTCGCCATCTCGCTCGGCTACGACGGCGGGGACGACGGCGTTGACTTTACTTTTGAGGCCGGCTGCCGCGGCTACGAGTACGGCTCGCTCGAGTTCGGCGGCGAAAAATACTTGACTGGCGCGCTCGCGGTCTTCACCGCAGACGAGGAAGACAATCCCGTTCTCGTCGTTTACCTCTACTTCCCCGAGCTTTCAAGCCGCCGTATTATTAGGTTTTACCCCTCCCACAGGTTCATAGGAGCCGACGGCAAGCTCAGGTTCGGCTCGCTGCGCGCCGAGTTCGACGAGGTGCCGGGCGCGGAGTTTATCGCGCGGGTTGTAACAAGCGTGCTCGGCGACATCCCGCTCGCGAGCGTTTTCGACCTCATTCGGCTGAAAGACGACGCCGACATTATCGAGCACACGGTCCGGCGCGCATTTTTGCCGCAGGTGAAGTTCACGATAAAGGAGCTTGACGAGCCGGCAAGCGGCGAAGATACCGAAAGCTGAGCAGCCGCGCAGGCGAATAGGCTGCTTTGCGGCGTTACATAATAAGCCGCGGCGGGCGGCAAATTCCAAAAAGGAGGCGGTGGCATGAAAGAACGCGAGATAAAGGCGCTATACGCGCGAATCCCTTCCTCGACCTGCAAAGCAGGCTGCGACAAATGCTGCCGCAATATTATCCAGTTTTCGCCGAGCGAAGAGGCGATGATGGGCGGATACAGTTTCGACGGCAAGTGCGGGCATCTTTCCGGCGGCAGGTGCGCTGTATACGAAAACCGCCCGCTCGTCTGCAGGATATACGGGACGAGCGAGCTTTTGGTCTGCGAAGGCTGCAAGCCCGAGCGGCTGCTGTCGGAGGAAGAAACGCTCGAGCTTTTGCGAGAATATAACAAAATCCGCAACTTTGAGCTGGGCTGCGAAATACCTAAATAATAAAGGCGGGAGCGTGGGAAAATGCCCCAGCTCCCGCTGTGGTTTTTTGAGGGGGTAACAGGGGGGGACTTTTTTTAAAAAAAGTTCCCCTAACAAAACTTACGCTTCGACTATTTTGTTGTTATTGTTCGCGATATAGGAGAGTTCAAGCAGGCGAGTCAGGTCGATCGCGTCGTCGATACCGAGCCCTTCGGGCGAGCCGGTGCCGTTAATGCACGCCTCGACGAACTGGACGATCGGCGCCGGGCGGTTCTGCGGCAGGCTGGGCTTCACATAGCCGCGCACATAAGGCGCGAGCTTGGAGGAGATGAACTTAATGTCGTCGTTCTGGCAGACAAGCGCGCCCTCGGTACCGTAGACTTCGAGCATTGAAGGCGTGTTATAGACGATAAACGAAGTCTCGGCGATGCCGATGATGCCATTTTCAAACTCGATGGTCGCGACCGCGTTCTCGTCGACCGGCGTGCCAAACGGAGAGTTGAAAATAGCGGACACGCGCTTCGGCTTGCCGCAAAGATACGCGAGCGTGTACATCGGATGGCAGCCGAGGTCCATCATCGCGCCGCCAGCCGCGTCCTTTTCCTCAAACCAATAGGAAGGCAGCCAACCGCCGGACACGCCGTTGTGGCCATTGCGCACGCGCACAAGGTTGACACGCCCGAACGCGCCGTCGGCAATCATCCTGCGCGCGAACTGCACGGGGCCTGTCCCGCGCTGGGGCAGCGAGATAACGAACGTAACGCCGGCTTTTTCAATCTCAGCCTTTATCTCCTCGCACTCGGCGACGGTAGGAGCAAGCGCTTTCTCGGTGAAGATGTGCTTTTTAGCGCGTGCCGCGGCGATGATGACGTCTTTATGCTTGGTGGTCGGCGCGTCGCACACGACGGCGTCGACGTCGCTGCGCGAAAGCAGCTTCTCAAGATCGGGCTCAAAATCAGCGCCAAGGCTCTTCGCCCACTCGGAGCCGCGGGCAACGTCGTCGTCCCATACGGCGGTTATTTTAACTTTGCCTGTATTTAACAGCTCTCTCGCATAACCTTCGGCATGCACGTGCCATTTGCTAAGCATTGCAACATTAAGCATTTTAAAATCCTCCTGAAGCGGAAAATATAAGTCATGTGCATTATAACATACATTACTCATTTCGTCAAACGAATAAACAAAATTTAAACTTAAATTTTTCGCGGTCGGGTATTGCAATCCCGGCGGCGATGTGGTATAATCGATTGGTATTGTAAAGGACAATCGGAAAGGAGCCAGCAAGATGAAGGACGGAATCCATCCGCCGTACAACGAAGTGGTCATTCGCTGCGCATGCGGGGAAGAATTCAAGACCCATTCCACCCGCAGCGGCGTGATCCGCGTCGACGTCTGCTCCAAGTGCCACCCCTTCTTCACCGGCAAGCAGAAGTTCGTCGACAGCGGCGGGCGTGTTGATAAGTTCAGAAAGCGCATGGATGCTGCAAGGCAGCACCAGCAGCAGCGATAAGGATTTTTTGACCGATTAGCCCGCGCCGGAAATTTTGCCCCGGCGCGCGGAAATGCAAAAATCGGCCCGCAAAAGGCAGGACCGGCGGAAATAAACGCACGGCTTGCCTTTTTGGTTTATAGGCAAATACACTGCATGGGGAAACAAAGATGAAAGTAATCGGCCTTACCGGCGGCAGCGGTTCGGGCAAAGGGTATGTATCGAAGCTGTTCGAAGCCGCGGGCGTGCCGGCGCTCGACACCGATATGGTGTCGCGGATTGTCACTGCGCCAGGCTCGCCCTGCCTTGCCGAGCTTACCGAGCGTTTCGGCGAAAGCATACTTTTGCCCGGCGGAAAGCTTGACCGGCGGCGGCTCGCCGAGATAGCGTTCGCCGACCCAAAACTCACCGGAGCGCTCAACTCGATAACGCACCGGCACATTCTCGCGTATTGCCGCGATTGGCTTGAGCAAAAGCGCAAGGAAGGCTATGCAGCCGCTATTATTGACGCGCCGCTGCTTTATGAGAGCGGGTTTGACGCCGAGTGCGACGCCGTGGTCGCCGTCGTCGCCGACCGCGAGCTGCGGATAGCGCGCATTATGGCGCGCGACGGCATAACGCGCGCGCAGGCTGAGCAAAGGCTTGCCCGCCAGCACGACGACGGGTTTTTCCGCGCGCATGCCGATTTTGTGATTGAAAACAATTACACCGAGTCAAACCCCGACTGCGGGTCGCTCGAGCGGCGGGTACGCGAGGTGCTATCGGCGCTCGGCATAGCGGAGGCAAAGCCATGAGCCGGGCGATAAAGCGCTACATCGCCGTAATGGCGCTGCTGCTCGCCGTGCTGCTTGCGGCTATAGCGTATGTAATTATCTCCGGCTACATTGCGCGAATGCTGCACCCGACGCATTACGCCGAGCTGGTCGGCGAGTGCGCTGCGGAGTTCGGGGTGCCGCGCTCGGTAATCTTCGCGGTGATAAAGACCGAAAGCTCTTTCCGCCCCAACGCCGTCTCTCGCGCCGGCGCGACTGGGCTTATGCAGCTTATGCCCGACACGTTTAGCTGGCTGCTCTCCAAAACAGGCGACGAGTATACCGTTGAGGACTTGCGCGACCCGGCGGTCAACATAAGGTACGGAACGATGCTGCTCGCGGTGCTCTATAACGAGTTTGGGAGCTGGGAGACGGCGCTTGCCGCATACAACGCCGGGCTCAACCGTGTGCGGATTTGGCTTTCCGACCCTGAAATCACAAAAGACGGCGAGCTTGTGGCTATCCCCTACCCTGAAACTGATAATTACGTAAAAAAAGTCGCCGCAGCTGCGGCTGAGTACCGGCGGCTATACGGGTTTGAATAGTCAGGAGTAAAAATATATGGCGGTTTCACGTTTGATAGAGCTATATGGGCTTAAGCTTTTTGTCACGGCGTCGGGCGGGAAGATTTTAGGGCTTGAGTTTGCGCCCACCGAAGAGCCAGCGTCCTGCGGCTGCCATGAAGCCAGCCCCGCCGATATTGCCATACTCGACGAAGCTGAAAGGCAGCTGCGCGAGTATTTTGAGGGGCGGCGGCGGGCGTTTGATTTGCCGCTTGAGCTTTCGGGAACGCCGTTTCAGCGGCTGGTTTGGGACGCGCTGCTGGGGATACCGTACGGCGAGGTGAAAACATACGGCGAGCTTGCGCGAAAGATTGGCAAGCCGCGAGCGGCTCGGGCGGTCGGCGGGGCTTGCCATGCGAATCCCATCGCGATTATCGTACCATGCCACAGGGTCGTCGGTACCGGCGGCGCGCTGGTCGGCTTTGGCGGTGGCCTTGACGTTAAAGAAAAGCTGCTCGACCTCGAGCGGGCGAATAAATAAAGCCGGGTGTAAAGACCCGGTTGTTTGTATTTGGGGGGTTCCCTGCGCCAATCGCTATACGGGCTCCTGTTCCGGTTTCAGTGAATCTCCCCCCCTAAATATCAAAACCCGCCGAGCTGGCGAAGGATATAGCCCGCGATCATCAGCCCTGCGACCGGGGGCACATATGAAATCGAGCCGGGAACGTGCCGGCCGTTTTTATTTTCATGCTCCAGCCCCTGCGGCTTGAGCGGCTCCTCGTCGCTCCAAAGCGCCATAACGCCGGTTATCCCACGCTCGCGCAGCTTTTTGCGCATCACTTTCGCGAGCGGGCATATGGAGGTTTTTGATATATCGGTAATCCTGAACCTTGACGGGTCGAGCTTGTTACCGGTACCCATGCAGGTTATGACCGGTATCCCGCGCTCTTTTGCTGCCGTGATTATCGCAAGCTTGCAGGTCACAGTGTCGATGGCGTCGGCGACATAGTCTGGACGGAACAAATCGAGGACTTCGCCAGCGTTTTCCGCCGTAACAAATAGGTTATATGCCACGGCTTCGCAGTCGGGGTTTATCTCCTTTATGCGCCGGGCTGCTATTTCCGCTTTCGGCTGCCCGAGCGTACCCTGCGTCGCGATTATTTGTCTGTTTAAGTTTGACGGAGCGAACACGTCGCCGTCGACGACGCCTATCGCGCCGACGCCGCCGCGCGCCAGCGCCTCCACTATGTATCCGCCTACGCCGCCCGCGCCGAAAACGAGCACCCTTGATTGCGCGAGCCGCTCCATCGCATCCAGCCCGACCAACGCGGTAGTGCGTGACTGCCACTCTTTTGGCTGCATTTGTCTTTTTGCTCCTGGTGGTCAAAAATTGTGCGCGGCTGCCCACCGCGCGATATAATTATATAGAATCTGCAGGTTGGTGTCAATATTTTAAAAGTTTACAAATGTTCCGACGTTCGACACAAAATAATATTGATTTCAAAAAATGCGTTTGTTATAATCTGATAAATATTATCGGCGGAGGCGACTATTATGGGACTTATCAAAGCGGCGATTGGCGCGGTCGGCGGAGTGCTTGCCGACACTTGGAAGGAATTTTTCTACTGCGAGGCTCTGCCGGCTGACGTCTTAGTTTCAAAAGGAAAAAAGCGCGTCTCGGGCCGCAGCTCCAACACCAGGGCGAGTGACAACATAATCACGAGCGGCTCCGTAATCGCGGTTGCCGACGGGCAGTGCATGATAATCGTCGAGCAAGGCAAAATCGTCGACCTGTGCGCAGAGCCGGGCGAGTATATATATGACAAATCTACCGAGCCGAGCATTTTCACCGGCGAGCTTGGCGAGAGCGTGCGCGCGACGTTCCGGCAAATCGCGCGGAGGTTTACCTTCGGCGGCGACACCGGCAAGGACCAAAGGGTCTACTATATCAACACCAAAGAGATACCCGGCAACAAGTACGGGACCGCCAGCCCGATACCATTTAGGGTTATAGACCGCAATATCGGGCTTGACGTTGACATCGGGCTTCGCTGCAATGGCGAGTACTCGATAAAAATCGTCGACCCGGTGCTGTTCTACGTTAACGTCTGCGGCAACGTCGAAGACGAATACAGGCGCGCCGAGCTTGAGTCGCAGCTGCGCTCGGAGCTGCTCACGGCGCTGCAGCCGGCGTTTGCGAAGCTTTCCGAAATGGGGGTACGCTACTCTGCGATTCCAGGGCATACGCTCGAGCTCTCGCAGGCGCTAAACGAAATCCTCAGCGAGAAATGGACCAAGCTGCGCGGGATTAAGATTGTGTCGTTCGGCGTGAACTCCATTACCGCCTCGCAGCAAGACGAAGATATGATAAAGCAGCTGCAGAAGTCGGCGGTCATGCGCGACCCGACGATGGGCGCCGCGACGCTTATCGGCGCGCAAGCCGACGCGATGCGAGACGCGGCGAAGAATCCCGGCGGCGCGTTTACCGGCTTTATGGGCATGGGCATGGCCGCGCAGGCGGGCGGCGCGAACGCGCAAACGCTTTACGCAATGGGCGCTGAACGCGCAAAAAGCAAGGACGCCGAGCCTGATGATGGCTGGGTTTGCGAATGCGGGGCTAAAAATAAGCCGCAAGCCAAGTTCTGCCCTGAGTGCGGAAAGCCGAAGCCCGCGCCGGGCTGGAAGTGCTCGAAGTGCGGCACGCAAAATAAAGGCAAGTTCTGCACCGAGTGCGGGGCCAAAAAGCCCGAGAGCGCCTTGGCTTACAAGTGCGACAAATGCGGCTGGAAGCCAGACGACCCGTCAAAGCCGCCTAAGTTCTGCCCCGAATGCGGCGACCCGATAAACGAAGAGGATATTGTTAAATAGCGATTAAACGGAGGGAGGCATTAGCCTCCCTATTTTATTTTGTGGGGGGATTTCAAAAAAGTCCCCCCATCTTCAATAAATTTATTCATTTTGGCTTTGTACAGTGCCATAGCCCATGAGGTGCCGCGAGAGTTGTCGCATAATTCCACTCCCCGAAAAGCAGATTGTTGTAACAACCTAAGGTTTGCAAGGCGCTGCCTTCGACGCGTAGTCCCTCCCTTTTTCCGATATTGCCCGGCTGAGCGCGAAAAAAGGAGACATTTTGCGCAGAGTGCTTTCGACCGGATTTTGCGCATATAAATGTTATAATCGAGTAGGACACGCTGGGGAGGGGGTGATTTGAGGCGGAGCGCATTATCTACGGCGACATTTTGTTCCTTATCAACTTCTCGATGGACTTTCTAACGCTTTGCCTCACCGGCAAAATACTGCGCCGCGCGGCGAAGCTCCCGGCGCTGGCGCTCGCGGCGTGTTTCGGCGCGGTATACGGCGTCGCGGCGGTGTTTTTAAGGGGCAACCCGATAGTCGGGCTTTTTATCGGCGCCTCGGTCTCGGCGCTGATGTGCTACACCGCGTTCGGGCGCCCTTTGCTGGTTGCCACGGCGGTATTCAACATCGTCGGTCTGCTTTTAGGCGGCACTGTGACAGCCGCATACCTCTGGCTTAACAGTTTGCGCGGGGCTATGCCCGGGCAGCTTGCCATTGACTCGCTGCCGGCGCGCGTGCCGTTCGGTTGGACGGCGGCTATATCGGGCGCGTTCGGCATCGCCGCGGTGGTGACGGCTCGCGCGGCGGCAAAACGAGCCGTCGCGCCGGAAATCGAAATCGAAGCCGAATACGACGGACGACGCATCAGCTTTTCGGCTCTTACCGACAGCGGGAACCTTTTGCGCGAGCCGCTGAGCGGTTCGGCGGTTATCGTCACATCCTACGCGACGCTCGAGCCCCTGCTGCCGGACGGGCTGCGCAGGCTCTATGCGACCGGCGACACCTCGATTATCGCGGAGCTGCCGCCCGAAGCCATGCGAAGGGTGCGGCTTATACCCGCTCGCGGCGCGTCGGGGAGCGAGCTTTTCATCGGCTTTGTGCCAGACCGGGTCAAAGCGGGCAGGGTCGACCGGGCTGACGCCTGCCTAGCGGTGCCGGCGGGCGGGCTGACTGAGCGCAGTTTCGGTGGCGCCAAAGGCATCGCGCCCGCGCTGTTCGGCTAATTACGCGGCAAAATTTAAATTTTTGCGGAGGCTAAAATGAATATCTTTAAAGCACTGCTCGACCGCGCGCTGAAGCTTATATTCTCGCGCGGCGGCGAAATTTATTACATAAACGGGCCGGACACCTTGCCGCCGCCTCTCTCGCCTGAGGAAGAAGCCGAGCTGCTTTGCCGCATCGACAAGGACCCCTCGGTGCGCGGCACGCTTGTCGAGCACAACCTTAGGCTTGTGGTTTATATCGCGCGCAAATTTGAAAACACCGGAATCAACATCGAGGATTTGATTTCTATAGGCACAATCGGGCTCATTAAAGCAATCAACACTTTCAAGCCCGACAAAAATATCAAGCTTGCAACCTACGCCTCACGCTGCATCGAGAATGAGATTTTAATGTATATCCGCAAAGCGTCAAACCAGCGCAGCGAGCTTTCGATAGACGAGCCGCTTAATACCGATTGGGACGGCAACAAGCTGCTTTTATCGGACGTAATCGGGGTCGACGCCGACTCTGTCTCGCGCGGGATTGAGGACGACGAGGAGCGCAGGACCGTCTCCGCCGCGGTGGCAAAACTCGACGAGCGCGACCGGCGGATTATTACCCTGAGGTTTGGAATCGGCGGCGGCAGGGAGCGTACGCAGAAAGAAGTGGCTGACATGCTCGGCATCTCGCAATCTTATATTTCAAGGCTTGAGAAAAAAATCATAGCCGAGCTAAAGCAGGCGATAGGCGTGTCGATTTAGCCTTATCCCGGGTTTCGCGACGGCGCACGCAAAAAAGGCATCCTTTTTCAGGATGCCTTTTATTTTTGCTTACCTCTTATCTTTTCTTGCGCAGGATCGAGAGCGCGCCTGCTGCCGCAAACGACGCAGCGATAGCCATAACCGTGCCGAAATCGGCGGTTACGGGCGCGGCTGTATCGGCGGGAGCCTCAGCAGCGGGGGCTTCCTCAGCCGGCGTTTCGGTCGCAGGCTTCGGCGAAAGGGTGAGCACGCCCCATCCGCCATAGTCGTAACCGTTTACAGGCAGGTTCTCGGGAATGTAACCCCAGCAAATCTGCTTTACAAAGCCTGTCGTGCCGTCGGTGTAGTCGCTGTCGTGCAAAACGAGCGAGAAACCGAGCTTCATGTTTTCATGCGGGCCTTTGAAATCGGCAGTAAGGCCTTCGCCAAGCTGGCTCCACGGCACTGCGACCTCGACGATATAGCCGTCGTTTGTGGTCGAAGCCGCGACTTTGCCGCCCTCAACGTCGATTGTCATCTGCGTGCCGGAAGCGATGTCGCCATAGCGGTCCATCAGGTCGCCGCCTACTTCGCCGCTGCCGTTGCCCGGCACGAAGAAGATGTGATGGTGCACGCCATCGGGGTTGACGGCGTTATCGACCGAGCCGTCGTCGACCGGCATCAGGAACACGAGCGTGCCGTCGGTCTCCCACGGCATGGTGGCGTTGCCGTAGAGGTTGACGGCGTTGTCTTTTCTGACCTCAAGTATGTAAAGATAATTTTCATCCCACATGAGCTTGAAGGTGTCAGAAAAGTCGCCATTCTCGCGGGCGTTCGCCCACTCGCCCTGGTAGAGCGCGTAGCCCTCGTCCTCAAGCGGGTCGCCTGTGAGCGGGATTTCAATCGCAACCGCGGCATCCCATTCGCCGGCGCCCACTTTGCCGTCGATATTAGGAGTGCCGTATGCCGCCGTCACGGATACCGCTTCATTCCAATATTCATATCCAAGAACCGGAATTGCGAGCGCTGCCATTACCAAAGCCGCAAGCGTGACGCAAAGGATTTTTTTCATTCTAAGTTGCCCTCCTTTTTTTTGCTTATTGTGGATATTAGCACAATCCAATGTGAAATTCAATATTTTTTCGGGCACAATTTCACGTTTCTATAATTTCCGCTATTCGCACAAAAAGATGCCCCGCGAATTATACAATTTGCAATACATACTTGCAGTTTTCAATCTAGATCAAATAGCATGATAAGGCAGAAAGATACACGGTATTGTCTATAAACAATACAAGCGCATAAAAAATGAGCGCATATAGCGCCCGTGCGTTGTCATAATTTACAAATTGCACATCCTTGCAAAATATCCGTCGAGCAAAAGGGCCTCCGCTGCGGCGCCGGCGTCGGCACGGCTTTCGAACAGCCCGAACACCGCCGAGCCGCTGCCACTCATCAGCGCGGCGGCGGCGCCAAGCCTGCATAGCCGCTTTTTTATCTCCTTCGCAGACGGGATTACGTCTTCAAAGCGGTTGAAAAGCCCGGCGCAGAACGCTTCCCTGTCGCCCTCCGCAAGCGCTTTGAGAAACGGCGCGGGGTCGCGGTACTCGTATTTTATCCCGTCGAGCGCGGCATACGCCCGGCCGGTATTAACCGTCAGCTTCGGCACCGCTATTACCGCGAAAAACTCGGGCGGGGGCGAGCATGGCGTAAGCTTTTCGCCAATCCCTGCCGCCGCCATCGTGCCGCCAGCAATGCAGAACGGCACGTCGGCACCCAGCGCACGGCCAATCTCATAAAGCTTTTGCTCGGGAATGGGGCTGCCGAGCAGCATGTTCAGCCCACGCAGGACTGCCGCCGCGTCGGCGCTGCCGCCGCCAAGCCCCGTGCCGGCGGGGATGCGCTTATAAAGCTTTATGCGCACGCCCGCACGCTCGCTCGCGCACGAAAAAAACGCCGTTGCCGCACGGTAGGCGAGGTTTGCCTCCCCGCACGGCACCTCGGCAGAAAAACGCTTTGTTTCTTCTTCAACCACGCAGGAAAGCTCAATGCCTGCCGCGGCAAGCTCAAGCTCTACGGTATCGCACAGCCCCGCCGTGTGCATAATGGTGAAAATCTCATGGTAGCCGTCGGGGCGCTTTTGCATAACTTCAAGCCATAAATTGAGCTTCGCCGGCGCCTCTAACGTTATCTTGCCCATAGCCGTCACTTTACCAACCGCAGCAGGAAATTTTTGTGTATCTTTACCGCGCAAAACCGGCACATCTCCTGGCAGCAGAAGCAGCGTATGCACTTTTTGTAGCTTATCCGCGCTTTCCGGTTTTCTATAGCAATTGCCTTCGCCGGGCAGCTTTCGGCGCATGCGCCGCAGCCGGTGCAGGTGGCAAGTTCGACCACCGGCTTCGGGCGCAAAAAGCCCGGAAGGTGGGTGAGCGGGTTTAGCGGTTTTGTCTCGGCGTGCTTTACCTGCTCCGGTCGGAACACAGAGGCAGGCTCGTCCCCCACTATCCGCAGACCGTCTATGCCGCCGGGGCACAATCCGCGCAACCGCGCGTCGGCAGTGGTTACGACTTCGCCTTCAAGCCGAAGGAGATATTCGCACAACGTGTCGACCGCGAACGGGTTGCGGCCGGAAATAATGCAGCCGAAAGGCTTCGGCGTGCCGCCCGTCGGCCCGTTGCCTTCCATTCCCACCACCGCGTCGACGATGCATAGCATCGGGCAGACCGACGCTACCGCGCAGGCGAGGTCGACGAGGTACCTCGAAAAATCCGCGGGGTGCGGGAACCGCGCGTGCATCGCCACTTTGTCGGTCCCGGGGATTAGCCCGAATAGGTTTTTTGCCGCCGCGGTCATCTGCGTCAGCGCGTGCGTTTTGAGCTTGCATACGTTGACTATCACATCGGCTTCTGCAGCGGGCGCAAGTATCTCGAAAGTTTTCGAGAGCTTTCCGTCCGGCAGGCTGATAGTCGCCGTCGATGTGTCGAAGCTAAGCGCGGCGCCGCAGCGGTTTGCGACCGCCGCGATGCCACTGGAGTTATATGCGGCGCGCAAAAGTGGGGGCTGGTGCGGGCCGCCCGGGCTTTCCGCAACTGTGACCGACGCCGGGCGGGCTGCGTTTATTACCTTTAGCACCGCCTCAACCACCGCGGGGTGGGTCGTCGCCATGCGCTCCGGCGAGGTCGACATTATGAGATTGGGCTTTACGACTACTCGCTTGTTTTCAAAAAAGCCCGGGCTGATGCCGAGGCTCTCAAGCTGCGCCTTTATAACTTTCTCTATCTCCCCCGCGTCGTACCGCTCGCAGCGCGTGATTGCGACCGGCCCAGCAGGCTCGAAATTGAGTTTTACTTCTTCCTTATTCATGCATCCATTATAACAAATCGCCCCGCCAAAAGCAAGCGGAGAAGCAAAACTTTTATTAAATAAATAACACAATGTTAAGCATTTTACACAAATGTAAATTTTCTGTATATCGAGAATATATTAAAGTTGTCCAAAATATATGTTATAGCGGGCATAGGGAAGATGAAAATTGATGACGGACTCGACCGAAAGGGGGAGATGCCAAAGCAAATTTAGTTGCGCGGTATTCCGCGCGCGGCAGGTCACAGCCGCAAGCCATGGGGCGCCTTCTTACCATAAATCTTATGCGCAGTTTGCCCCTAACATGCCTGCGGAAGGAAAGTCTAAACACTACAATTTCATATTGGGTTTTGGTGCACTTGTGTAGGCTTTAGTCCGGCAAAAGCCGGAAGAATGCAAAGGAGCGCAGTACAGCGCTCCGTTTTATTTTGTTGACATCGCTGGGCGGAGGTGTTATAATTAAGCGTTGCTCACACGGCGGCTTTAAGCTGCAGTGGGCACAAAGATTCTGGAGAGCGTTACATAAATGGTTGCGATAACCGAAAATTTTGAGCCTGGCAAAGTAATTGTGGCCGGGCTTTCGGATTTTGATATTGCGCAGATTTTCGACTGCGGGCAATGTTTCAGGTTTGACCCCGACCCGGCGGGCGGGATATCAGGCGTGGCATTTGGCAGGTGGGTGAGGCTCGAGCAGCCACGTCCAGACACGCTTATAATCTACGGCGCGGGGCGAGAGGAGTACGAGCGCGTATGGAAGCGGTACCTCTCGCTTGACGAGGATTACGGCGCGATTAAGGCGGACATCGCCGAGCGGTTTGCGCCATTTGATAAAGCGGGGATAATCAACGCGGCGATGGAGCGGGGCGGCGGGATACGCATCTTGCGGCAAGACCCGTGGGAGACGCTCTGCTCGTTTATCGTGTCGCAAAACAACAACATTCCGCGGATAAAAAAGATTATCGCCGCACTATCCGAGGAGTACGGCGAGAAATTTGAGTATAAATCCGGCGACGGCGAGTCTAAAACCTTTTATTCCTTCCCTACTGCCGAGGCGCTTGCACGCGCGGGCGAAGAAGCCCTCTACGCGCTGCGGACGGGGTTTAGGGCGAAATACATATACGATGCGGCGCGCAAGGTCGCCGAAGGAGAGCTTGACCTTGGCTCGATAGCCAAGCTGCCGACATCCGAGGCAGCTGCCGAGCTTATGAAAATCAAAGGCGTGGGGCTAAAGGTTGCAAGCTGCGTCTTACTTTTCGGTTTCGGCCGGACCGAGGCGTTCCCTGTCGACGTATGGGTTCGCCGCGTGCTCGACAAATACTACCCGGACGGGCTTGACACCACAGCGCTCGGGCGCTACGCCGGCATCGCGCAGCAGTATTTGTTTTACTATGAGCGTTATATAAACGGCAATCGATAAATGTATGATATTTTGGGGGGACTTTTTGGAAAAAGCCCCCCACGCCCCTTTAAAAATCCTTATACATTGGGCTTGGTTAAGAGCCATTCGCTACTACAAACCAGCAGAGATAACCCAACATAAAGGCGCCATTCTGCAATTCTGCCGTACAGGCAACGCTTTCGAAATCCGCGCCGCCTTGCTAGGACCCCTTACCCAAGCGGCGGCTTGGGTGGCACCTCCTACGGAATCCCTACCAATCAGCTTGGATAGCTAGCACAAATTTCCTGGCAATTCCGGCAATATTTTCTCACTTTCCGTGGTATTGACATTTCCTGCGTGCGGAAATATAATATTAACACAATTTAATATGCTGTCATTCTAAACCGTTGAAGCGGAGGTAAAGACGGCATGGAGCCCACAGAGAGTCCGGGTAGGTGAGAGCCGGATGGTGATCGGGCCGTCATAATGGGCCGCTGAGGGCGCAGTCAAAGGATGTGCGGATATGCTGGCGCGTTGGGCGCCGGGCTTGCGTGGCTGTTGCTGCAAATCCGCCGCCGAGTATACTGCGACGTAAGGCGCGCGTTAGACGCCGGGGATATGACTCGTATCCCGCTGAGCGTACGGCTAGTGCCGTAAAAACAGGGTGGCACCGCGGATAAAGTATTTTATTCGTCCCTGACAGATTGTTTGTTCTGTCAGGGACTTTTTGTTTTCCAAATTATTGCGAAAGGAAGGATAACCGTGACAAAAACAAAAAAACCTACCATAAGGCCAACAGCCGAAGAGTTTTTTACGCTCGCCTCAAGCGGTTACACGATTGTGCCTTTAAGCTGCGAGCTTTTTGCAGACATCAAAACGCCGATTGAGGTGCTGAAAATCCTAAAAGCCGCATATAGCCACTGCTTTTTGCTCGAGTCTGTGATCGGCGGAGAGCGATGGGGACGGTATACCTTCCTTGGATTTGGGCCTAAACTCGAGATTACCTGTGGGAACGGAGAGATGCGTGTAGGCGGCGAAACTTTTTCCGCAAGCTCACCTAAGGAAGAAATCCGAAAAATCCTTGCAGCCTATAAAAGCCCACGGCTTTCATACCTTCCGCCGTTTACCGGCGGGCTTGTCGGGTATTTCGCTTTTGAGTATATAAAATACTCTGAGCCGTCGCTGATGCTGGAGCTGCCCGACGACGAGGGGTTCCGCGACGTCGACCTCATGCTTTTCGACCGCATTATCGCTTACGACAACCTGCGCCAAAAGATTGTGCTTATTGCCAACGTCGAGCCGACGGCAGAAGGCTATGAGCGCGGCGTGCGTGAGCTTGAGATGATGCGCGAGCTTGTCTTATCCGGCACGCCCACCGGTTCGATAAGCGGCTCGGCGGCTGATGAGTTTACGCAGCATTTTGACCGTGACGGCTTTTCCCAGCTTGTCGAGCGGGCGAAGCGCTATATCTTCGAGGGCGACATCTTCCAAATCGTGCTTTCAAACCGATTCTCCGCCTCGTTTGAGGGCAGCCTTTTTGACACCTACCGCCGGCTGCGGACGATTAACCCGTCGCCCTATATGTTCTATTTCTCCTCGCCTGAGCTTGAGGTGGCGGGCTCGTCGCCCGAAACGCTCGTGAGGCTTGAGGACGGAGTGCTGCGCACCTTCCCGCTCGCCGGCAGCCGCCCGCGCGGCAAAACGCCCGAAGAGGACAAAGCGCTCGAGCTAGAGCTGCTCGCCGACGAAAAGGAGCTTGCCGAACACAACATGCTGGTCGACCTAGGGCGCAACGACCTTGGTAGAATCAGCGTGCTCGGCAGCGTCGAAGTCGAGGAGCTGCGCGCCATCCACCGCTATTCTCATGTAATGCACATAGGCTCGACGGTGCGCGGCCAAATCCGACCCGGCTGCGATGCTCTTGACGCGGTTGAAGCCGTGCTGCCGGCAGGCACGCTTTCGGGCGCGCCGAAAATCAGGGCATGCGAGCTAATCGCCGAGCTTGAGGGGCTGCGCAGGGGGCTATACGGCGGCGCCGTCGGCTATATCGATTTTGCAGGGAACATGGACACCTGCATCGCTATCAGGCTCGCCTACAAAAAGAACGGGCGGGTGTATGTGCGTAGCGGCGCGGGCATCGTTGCCGACTCGGTGCCCGAGCGCGAGTACGAGGAAACCAAAAACAAAGCCGCGGCGCTGCTCGCCGCGCTGAAGGAGGACTAAACGAATGGTCGTGCTGATTGACAACTACGACAGCTTTTCATATAACCTCTACCAGCTTGCCGGAACGATAATGCCCGGCATCGCAGTATTCCGCAACGACACGATAACCGTCGAGGAACTTGACGCCCTAAATCCTGAGGCTATAATCCTTTCGCCCGGTCCGGGAAGGCCCGAGGACGCTGGCATCTGCGTCGAGGTGGTGCGCCGGCTGGGGCACAAGTATCCGATTTTGGGCGTCTGCCTGGGGCTGCAGGCGATATGCGCAGCTTACGGCGGGCAGGTGACATACGCCAAGAGGCTAATGCACGGCAAGCAGTCGAAAGTCCTAATCGACGTGCGCGCGCCGATTTTCAAGGGCCTTCCGCCCGTCATTTACGCCGGGCGGTACCACTCGCTTGCGGCGGACCGCGGGAGCCTGCCGGCCTGCCTATCGGTCATCGCCAAGGTCACTGGCGAGGGGGCGGTGGACGCGGGCGAGGTCATGGCGGTCGCCCACCGCGAGCACAAGGTTTTTGGGCTTCAGTTTCACCCGGAATCAATCCTCACGCCCGACGGAAGAAAGATACTTGAGAACTTTTTTGCTATAGTACAACAAAATGATGCGAGGGATTCGGCATGATTAGGGAAGCGATTATCAAAATCGTCGACAAGCAGGAGCTGACGTTCGACGAGGCGTACGCCGTCATGAGCGAGATAATGGACGGCAAAACCACACAGACGCAAAACGCTGCGTTCCTTGCGGCGCTGTCTACCAAAAGCGCCAAAGCCGAGACTATCGACGAGATTTTCGGCTGCGCAGCGGCGATGCGCGAGAGGGCGACTCCGGTTGAGCACCCACACGACGCGCTTGAGATTGTCGGCACCGGCGGCGACCGCTCGGGCAGCTTCAACATATCGACCACGGCGTCGATTGTGCTCGCAGCCGGCGGCGTCAAAGTCGCAAAGCATGGCAACCGAGCGGCGACATCTGGCAGCGGCGCGGCGGATTGCCTTGAGGCGCTGGGAATTAACATTGAGCAGTCGCCCGAAGACTGCCGCCGGCTGCTTGAGGCTGTCGGCATCTGCTTTATTTTCGCGCAGAAGTACCACACTTCGATGAAATATGTCGGCGCTATCCGCCGGGAGCTTGGCATCCGAACGGTGTTCAATATCCTCGGGCCGCTGACCAATCCCGCAAGGCCGGTATACCAGCTGCTCGGTGTCTACGACGAGTACCTTATCGAGCCACTCGCGAAAGTGCTCGACCGGCTCGGCGTGCGGCGGGGCTTTGTCGTCTACAACCGCGCGGGGCTTGACGAGCTTGCGACTTGCGGCGACAATGCGGTCTGCGAGCTGCGCGATGGCTACTATCGCTCGACGGTGTTTTCGCCCGAGGATTTCGGGCTGCCGCGCTGCGAAAAGAACGACCTGCGCGGCGGCACACCAGATGAAAACGCGGAGATAACGCTCAAAATCCTAAGAGGCGAGCGCGGTCCGAAGCGCGACACCGTGCTGTTGAACTCAGGCGCGGGGTTCTACCTTGCGGGCAAGGTACAGAGCATACCCGACGGTATCGCGCTTGCTGCCGATATCATCGACTCCGGCAAGGCGCTCGCTAAGCTTGAAGAGTACCGTGCCGCAGCCTCCAAGGCGAGGGAGTCGGCATGAGCTGCGAAACATCAGCCTCCGCTGCGGCAAATTGCCGTCTCCCAACCGCGCCCGCCGGGGATATACTTGAGCTTTTAGCAGCGCGCGCTCGTGCGCGTGCGGAAGAGCAAAAAGCGCGGACGCCGCTTGTCGAGCTTGAGGCGCGCGCGGTTGCGCTTGCCGCCGCCGAACGGCAGGCGGGCGGCTTCTTTGCCTATCCTTTTGAGGCGGCGATTGCGAGCGCTGGGTTTGCCTTTATCTGCGAGTGCAAGCGTGCCTCGCCTTCAAAAGGGCTGATTGCGCCCGAATATGACCCTGTGGCGATTGCGCTCGACTACGAGGCGGCGGGCGCGAGCTGTATCTCCGTACTTACCGAGCCTGAGTTTTTCCTTGGAGCGGCTGAACACCTGCGCGCGGTCGCGGCGGCGGTGTCCCAGCCCTGCCTGCGTAAGGATTTTGTCGTTGACGACTGGTTTATATACGAAGCGAAGCTGCTCGGAGCGGCGGCGGTGCTGCTTATCGCCGCGATTACTCCGCGCGGAGAGCTTGAACGCCGGATACACCTTTGCAGGCGGCTAGGGCTTTCGGCGCTTGTCGAGGTGCATACCGAGCGTGAGCTTGATGACGCGCTGTCGTCGGGTGCGAGCCTGATCGGCATAAACGCGCGCAACTTGCGCGATTTCAGCGTGGACCTTGGCGTCGTCGAGCGGCTGGCAAAGCTTGTCCCGGCGGGTGTACCTGTCGTAGCCGAAAGCGGGGTTAAGTCGCGCGAGGATGTCCTACGGCTAAAGAGCGCCGGCGCGCGCGCCGCTCTCATCGGCGAGACTCTCATGCGCGCACCCGACCGCCGGGCTTTGCTCGCCGAGCTTAGGAGTATGTAATAAATGGTGCTCAACTTTACTGGAGGTGAGCCTCATACGCACCCCCAAAATCAAGCTTTGCGGCATGCGTACCCCATACGACATCGAGCTTGCGAACCGCTATCTCCCCGACTATTGCGGCTTTGTGTTTGTGCCGAAAAGCCGCCGCTATGTCCCGCACGATGAGGCGGCTGCGCTTAAAAAGTCGCTTGACCCGCGGGTTTTGGCAGTAGGCGTGTTCGCCGGCGAAATTGTCGATACCGTCGCGCGGCTGCTCGAGCGCGGCGTAATCGACATTGCCCAACTGCACGGTGGCGAGGATGAGGAATATATCGCGCGTCTGCGGGAGCTTACGGGCAAGACGATTATAAAGGCGTTTTTTGTACGCTCGGAAAGCGATATTGAGCTTGCCGAAAAATCCTCCGCCGACTACGTTTTGCTTGACGGCTCGCGTGGCGGCGAAGGGCGGGCTTTCGACTGGCAGCTCGCGCGGGGGCTTAGGCGGGATTTTTTCCTCGCCGGCGGGCTTACGCCGGAAAACGTATGCGATGCGATAAAATTGTCGCGCCCCTATGCTGTCGACGTCAGCTCGGGCATCGAGCGCGGAGGGGCAAAGGACGCGAGGCTGGTAGAAGAATTTTTATCTGCGGTGCGGGGCTTTCCCTATGAATTGCCGAAAGGATGATGATATATGCAAAACGTAAAAGGAAGGTTCGGCGTGCACGGCGGGCAGTATGTGCCTGAAACTCTGATGCCCGCATTAATTGAGCTCGAGCGCGAGTACGAGCGGCTTCGCGCCGACCCCGGATTTACCGCCGAACTTGAGGGTCTGCTGAAAAACTACGCGGGCCGCCCGAGCCTTTTATATTATGCTGGGAAGCTTACCCGGCTGCTCGGCGGCGCGAAAATATACCTCAAGCGCGAGGACCTAAACCACACCGGCTCGCACAAAATAAACAACGTGCTCGGTCAGGCGCTGCTCGCCAAAAAAATGGGCAAAAAAAGGCTTATCGCCGAGACCGGCGCGGGGCAGCACGGCGTGGCTACGGCTACTGCCGCGGCGCTGCTCGACCTTGAGTGCACGATTTTCATGGGCGAGGAGGACATGCGCCGGCAAGCGCTCAACGTCTACCGCATGCGGCTGCTAGGCGCCGAGGTCATGCCGGTTGTGACCGGCACGCGCACGCTCAAAGACGCGGTTTCGGCTGCGCTGCGCGAGTGGACGGCGCGCGTCGCTGACACCCACTACTGCCTCGGCTCCGTCATGGGCCCGCACCCGTTCCCGACGATTGTGCGCGACTTTCAGTCGGTAATATCCCGGGAAATTCGCGCGCAGATGCTCGAGGCTGAAGGCAGGCTGCCGGATGTCATCGCAGCATGCGTGGGAGGCGGCAGCAACGCCATAGGCTCGTTTTACGATTTTATCGGCGAGCCGTCGGTGCGGCTGGTCGGCTGCGAGGCTGCGGGGCGGGGGCTAGACTCGCCCGACACCGCCGCGACGATTACGACCGGCAGGCTTGGCATCTTCCACGGCATGAAGTCATATTTCTGCCAAGACGAGCGGGGGCAGATCGCGCCGGTCTATTCAATTTCGGCGGGGCTTGACTATCCCGGCGTCGGGCCGGAGCACGCATGGCTGCACGATACCGGCCGAGCCGAGTATGTCGCCATAACCGACGAGGAGGCGGTCGAGGCATTTGAGCTGCTCTCGCGCAGCGAGGGGATAATCCCCGCAATCGAGTCGGCGCATGCGGTGGCATTCGCCCTGCGCGAGGCGCCGAAGCTCGGGCGCGACAAAATAATGGTCGTCACGCTGTCCGGGCGCGGCGACAAGGACTGTGCGCAAATCGCGCGCTACCGCGGGGAGGCGATCAGCGAATGAAAAAGACAAGGCTAACAGAGTCGTTCTCGCGCGGCAAGGCATTCGTCGGCTATGTCACTTGCGGCGACCCGGACATGGATACGACTTTTGAGGTGGCGCGCGTGATGCAGGCGGCGGGCGCGGACATAATTGAGCTTGGGATACCGTTCTCCGACCCGACCGCTGAAGGGCCGGTTATAATGGAGGCGAGCATGCGCGCGCTGGCGGCGGGCGCGACGACCGAGGGGGTGCTCCATCTCGCGCGCCGGCTCCGTGCCGAGGGCGTCACAATCCCTATCGCGTTTATGACATACGCTAACGTCGTCTACTCTTACGGCATCGAGCGGTTCGCCGCTCGATGCGCCGAGGTGGGCGTAGACGGGCTTATTTTGCCCGACGTGCCGTTTGAAGAAAAAGAAGAGTTCGCGCCGGCATGCCGCGCGCATGGCGTCGATTTTGTACCGCTCGTCGCGCCGACCTCCGAGGGTAGGATTGCCGCTATCGCGCGCGAGGCTGAGGGGTTTGTTTACATCGTCTCCTCGCTCGGCGTGACAGGCATGCGCGACCGGCTCGACGGCAACATACCCGAAATGGTGCGGCTTGTGCGGCAGGCGACTTCCCTGCCCTGCGCCGTGGGGTTCGGCATAAAGTCGCCCGAGCAGGCGGCGGCGGTCGTAGGCGCGGGCGGATACGCCGTGCCAGGCGTGTGCTACCCCGACGGCGTCATCGTGGGCAGCGCTATTGTCGACATCATAGCGCGGCATGGCAAAAACGCGCCCGCGGCGGTCGGCGAGTTCGTTCGGGCAATAAAAGAGGCTATCTCAAAATAGCGCCCTGCGGTGGTTAAAGCAAACAGGCGCCCTTGTGGGGCGCCTGTTGTTTTTTGCCGCCAGTTATGCTATCATTACCGTAGCTTGGGAGGGATAGCCGATGGGCAAGATAATTTGGATTAACGGCGCGTTCGGCGGCGGGAAGACACAGACGGTTGGCGAGCTTCATAGAAGGCTTCCGAGCTCGTTTATTTACGACCCCGAAAACTTCGGTTTTTGGATGAGGAAAAACGAGCCGAGGGAACTTTTCGCCGAGGATTTTCAGGACGTTCCGCTGTGGCGCGAGGTGACCGTGGCGATGCTTTCGCGCATCGCGGATGGATATTCCGGCGCGATACTCGTACCGATGACATTGACGAAGCGTGATTATTATAACGAGATTTTGGGCAAGCTGCGATCCCGCGGCTATGACGTGGCGCACGTGCAGCTTGTCGCCTCGCGGGAAACGCTTATAAGCCGGCAGCGCTCGCGGCTTGACGGCAAAAACAGCTGGGCGTATAGGCAGCTTGACCGCTGCCTTAAGGCGTTCGGCGACCCGCATTTTGAAAACAAAATCCAAACCGACGGGCTAAGCATCCCCGAGGTAGCCGAGCGAGTGGCGGAGGTTTGCGGGCTTACTCTTTTACCGCGGCAGAAAAGCTTTATCAAACAGAAGCTCGCCGAGATTCGAACCTCGCTTGGCGCTATCAGGCGGTAAAGCGCCCTGATTTAAGAGTTGTTGTCAATATACTGCTTTATTAGCGAGAGTATCTCCATAGTGCAATCAACTTTGCGGTTGAATTTGTATTTTCTGTTCTTTGAAAAATAGTTAAAATAACCCCAGGGGTCTTTGACCTGCGGGCCCCAGTCCCAAAGCCCGTCCTCGCTGCGATTGCTTATAAGCCAGTCGACTGCGCCCGAAAGGAAGAGCGCCGAGCCGCGGAACATGTTTATGTAGTTGAAAGTGTACATCCAGCGGCGGGTTTTCTCGTAGTAGAAGCTATCGGGCAGCTTGCCCGGCGTTTTATCCCAAAAGTGCCCGCGCTCGTTTGCATGTCCGCCATAATGGCGCAGCATCGCCTCTTCAAGCTCGGGCGGGATGTTCTCGCGCCGCTTCAGCAGCAAGCTAACTTGCATCGGCACGAGCCTGTCCTCGCGCGTGCCGAACACTTCATGCTGGGCGGCCCGCTCGCGCTCGTACGAGTACTCTCCCCCCTCAAACGCGCGCTCCGCTATGTAGAGCCATTCGTAATATGTCTGGTCGCACAAGGGGTTATTGGGCTCTATCGCCTCGAGCAGGTTGCATACTAAAGCCTTACGGGACGGAATGACGCGCTCGTTTGTCGGGCGGATTTTTTCCTTTGCCGTGCCGAGGAGAAAGCCCTCAAGGTACTCCTTCGCCATAAAAAGTATGTCGCGGTCGTCCTTCCCGAGTCCAATATACAGGCAGCGGCTTATGGCAACCGCTGAGGTTGGAAACTTGGCTTTAACGGTATAGTCCTTCGACTCGAGCGGGCCCCAGCCGCCGTCGGCGTTTTGGGTTTGGTAGAGCTCCTCGACTATGTCGCTGTAGAGGAACGCTCGGTACAGCTCTTCGGGCGCTTTTTTGCCGAGCAGCTTTGTGAGTATGCAGTACCGCACCGCCGGGTACTCGCACTGCTCGTAAAGGCACATGGCGGCGGACTCGAGAAACTCGCGGGACGGAACCATGCTTTCGTCCTTCCTTTGCTATTGCATATTTTAATTAAGTGGGTATTATTTTTATATGGATTGGCAGCCATTTGTATTTTATCATAAACTTGCGAGGCTTAAAATGAGGTATGAAAATATAACCGGCATATTTTTCGACGTCGGCTGGACGCTGCTCGGACCGCGCTACGGGAACTGGGCGTACAACACGGCGAAAATGCACGAGCTTATGCATTCGGAGCTGTTTTTGTCTATCCCTGAGGAGCGGCGGCGGGAGGTGTTCGCCCACGCGCAGCGGTTTTTAGAATCACACCTTTTGGTCGGCACCGAAGAGGAAGAGCTTGCGATAAACCGCGAGTTTTTTAGCATTATCGCGCGCGGGCTGCCTGAGCTTGGGCTGACCAACAGCGACGTGGGGGAAATCGCGCGAGACAAGGTCTACAATATGGAAAACTACTTTTATTTCGACGACGCGGCGCCGCTGCTTTCCGAGCTGCGCGGCAAATACAAGCTCGGCGTCATATCCGACACCTGGCCGTCGATTTGGCGGATGCTCGACTACGGCGGGCTTACGGGGTTTTTTGACAGCTTCACGTTCAGCTGCTTTGTTGGCGCGTGCAAGCCAGACCGGCTCATATACGAGGATGCGCTCAAAAAGCTCGGCGTGCCTGCCGAAAAAACGATTTTTGTCGACGATTTTGAGCGCAACCTCGACGGCGCGGCGGCGCTTGGTATAAATCCCGTGCTTATCACCTACAAGCCCGGCGCCGTGCCGAGCGAAAAGTACCCAAATATCGCGAGGATTTCGGAGCTGATAAAGCTTTTATAATTGGGAAGTTTTTTGAAAAGTTTGCTAAAACCCCTTTAATACATTAAGGTATTGGGGCTTTTCCCTTACCCAAGCGGCGGCTTAGTAGATACGCCTCTCGTCACCGTATTGACGGCGGTTGTTTTGAGCATTATAATGACAAGTAATACCGGGAATATTTCCCGCTCGTCGGAGGGACGGATTATGGCGAAACTTAAAGTCGGCGTGTTCGGCGCCGCGCGCGGCCGGACGATGATTTACCAGCTGTACAATCACCCCGACGCCCAGCTTGTCGCTGTCTGCGACAAATACCGGCCGCTTCTCGACCGCTGCGCCGAAGAAGCGAAAGACCGAGGCCTTAAAATCGGCCTATACGAGAGCTTCGACGATTTTATCCAGCACGACATGGACGCCGTCGTGCTCGCCAACTACGCAAACGAGCACGCGCCGTATGCTATAAGGCTGCTCGACAGCGGGCGTCATGTTATGAGCGAGGTGCTCACCGTCGCGACGCTCGACGAAGGCGTAAGGCTAGCCGAAGCCGTCGAGCGCAGCGGCAAAGTCTACGCCTATGCCGAAAACTACTGCTATTTCAACACAACCGCTGAAATGCGCCGCCGTTACAGGCGCGGCGACGTAGGCGAGCTTGTGCACGCCGAAGGCGAGTATATCCACGACTGCTCCTCGATTTGGCCGCAGATTACATACGGCGAAAGGAGCCACTGGCGCAACCGCATGTGCTCGACCTTCTACTGCACACACTCGCTCGGGCCTATAATATTTGCCACGGGACTGAGGCCTGTGCGCGTCACCGGGTTTGAAAGCCCGAACCTGCCGTTTATGCGCAACCTCGGCTATATCGGCGGCACTCATGGGATTGAAATTGTAGAGCTTGAGAACGGCGCGACTGTTAAAAGCATCCACGGCTTCCTCAAGCGCGAGCCGGGCTCGATAAATTATCAGATGTACTGCACCAAAGGTTCGATGGAAACCGACCGTTGGGAAAACGGCAAGCTGCACGTCTATATCGAAGGCGAGCGCAACTGCGTCGGCGAGCATTTCGCCTATGTGCCGTCGTTTGACGACGAGGCGGCGAAAGGCGCAGGCCACGGCGGCAGCGACTTTTTCACGATGCACTACTTTATTTGCAAAATACTCGGCGACCCCGAAGGCGAGGCTAACTCTATCGATATTTACACGGCGCTTGACATGTGCCTTCCGGGCATACTTGCGTTCCGTTCAATTAAGTCGGGCGGGCAGCCGCAGGAGGTGCCAAACTTCCGTGACCCGGCGGTCCGCGAAAAGTACCGCGGCGACACCTTCTGCTGCTTTTCAGAGATTGCGGGCGATATGTACGCCTCGCCCTCGCCCGACGGCAACGAGGACGTGCCCGACTCGGTATACGAGGAAGTCCGGCGCAAGTGGCTCGCCGGGGAGCCGGGATAATATACAAAAGGAAGTATAAAAATGCAGAAAGCTGAAACCAGTATCGAAACCGTATGCTCACTGCTGAAGCAGTGCGGGACCTATTATCTTGCGACGACCGACGAAGACGGCAAGCCACGTGTCCGCCCGTTCGGCACAGCCCATATTTTTGAGGGCAAACTCTACATCCAGACCGGCAACTTCAAAAAGGTCTACCGTCAGCTTAAAAATAACCCTTATGTCGAGTTTAGCGGAATGCTGGACAAAAGCCGCTGGTTGCGCGTCGAGGCTAAAGCCGTCGAAGACGGGCGCAAAGAAGCCAAAGAGAGCATGCTTGAAGCATATCCTGAGCTGAAAAGCATCTATAACACCGAAAACACCGCGGTATTCTACCTCACCGAGGTAACCGCGACGGTGTGCTCGTTCACCGAGCCTCCGAAGGTGTACAAGTTCTAGCCGGCGCCAGCCGCGGCAAATAATTTGCGGGGAGTTTTCGCTCCCCGTTTTTTTGCGTGGCTTTTTTGTGACTTAATCCCTTGAAAAGCGGTAGGGTTAGGTGTATTATATCCATAGAATACAAAAAGCGTATACGCGTTAATAATACGTTTACGGCGAATATATAAAATATGCTTTTTTATCCCATGCAATTGGTATAACATATCAATAAGGAATGAATTTCCGCCGGAGGTGGAACCTGATGGAGAAAACGAAACTGCTGATTGGCGTTATAGTCGGCAGCTTGCGCCGGGGAGCTTACTCGAGGGCGATTGCAAACGCGCTTTGCGAGCTTGCGCCAGAGGGCCTTGAGCTGAAGTTTGTTGAGATTGGCGACCTGCCGCTTTATAACGAGGACCTTGACGAAGATAATAATGTGCCCGGGCCATATACCCGTTTCCGCGGCGAGATTGCAGCCTGCGACGGCTTCATCTTCGTCACGCCCGAGTATAACCGCTCGATTCCCGCGGCGCTGAAGAACGCGCTCGACGTCGGCTCGCGCCCGTATGGCCAAAATAAGTGGGACGGAAAGCCGGGAGCTATCGTCTGCACTACGCCGGGCACGCTTGGCGCGTTCGGGGCAAGCGTGGCGCTGCGGCAGCCGATGAGCTTCCTTAACATCCTCCTCTTGCAGCAGCCTGAAGTATATATCAGCCGAGTGCACGAGCTGCTCGACGAAAAAGGCAAGCTCATAAACGAGTCAACTCGCGAGTTTTTAAGGTCGTTCCTTCTTGCGTTTGAAAAGTTCGCGTTTAAGATTGCCTCAAAGTAAGCGCACCTTAGTCCATACGGGGGAGAATTTACTTCTCCCCCGTTTTTTTTTGCGGGCTTTTAGGCTTGTTAAAGCATTTATTCGGCGCCGGCGCTATATACCGTGTTTTTCGGCGGCTTTCCGGCGGGCGCACTGGTTTGGCAAACCGGCAGAAGGCTCATATAATGGAAATGGCGGCATTTATGCCGCAATAATAAAAAATCAAAGGAATGGTAATATGCCACCGATTAATGATATATTTAAACTTAAAGCATCGGACCCCATTACTCTTGAAGAAGGCGGCGAAGCTGCGGCTAACTTAGCTCTTGATGCAGCCGAACAGATTAATGCCGGCTCTGTACAGGGCGTCGTTTATGACGAATCGGCGCAGCCAATTGAAGGCGCAACGGTTAAGCTCCTAAACGAGGATTTAGAGCCGCTATTCCACACCGTCACGGATAGTAACGGCCAATACTCGTTTTTTGATATACCTGACGGCAGTTATTATGTAACCGCAACGTTTGATGGCTATATAGCCGCCAATCCCCTCCTGGTCGAGGTTGAGGGGGAAATTGTTGAGCAAGATATTACTCTCAGCGTAGACGAAAAAGCGGGTCAAGCCAAGATTTACGGCACCGTTACCGAGGACGGCACCGGCACGCCGATCGAAGGCGCCGTTGTGTTGCTTTATCTTCATCCCGTCGGCGGCGCCGACTACCAGTTCGTTTCGGGCACCGTAACCATTGAAGACGGCGAGTATGTATTTGAAAACCTTGATAACCCCGCCACCTATCAGCTTCGTGTTTATAGACCCGGATACTTTACGAGCGATTATTTTGAGATTGAAGCCGACGCGGGCGAAATATACCAGCAGCTTGTACAGCTTGTGCCCGACCAGAATGCCGGTGCCGGCACTATAAGCGGCGTAATTACCGAAGACGACGGCACCACCCCGATTCCGAACGCATTTGTCGGGCTTTACAGTGCAACCGGCGGGGCTGCCGAGGAACTTATTATGGTGACCTATACAAACGATGAGGGATTTTATCTTTTCGTAGGCGTTGAGGAAGGCGATTATATAATCAAAGCCAAGGCATCTGAAACGACGGTGTAGTATCATGACCCGTGATATACTTGTCGCAAGCAAGCGGTTTAGGATAAAAAAAGGAAAAGATGTCACGGTAAATTTAACGATTAGACAAGATTATGCCTCGCTTGCGGTCTGTGTAGTGCTTCGCGGCAGGCTTTCCGGCACTTTCTCCGGGATACCGGTAAAGCTTGTAGGCAGATGCACCTGCATGAAAGAGTATACCGACCGAGAAGGGTTTGTTGTTTTTAGTTCGCTTAAGCCCGGTTACTATTGTATTAAAATACCCCGGCTATGCTATTGCCGGAGAGTCGCGCTTTCGCCGGGGGATAACTACCGCTGTATAATGCCAATTATTCGCTAATGCATTATAGGCCCGGGAACAGTGCCCGGGCTTTTTGTTTTATAGTTTTTAGAGAGCCTAGGGGAACTTTCTTTAAATAAGTCCACTAACACAAAAAGCGTCCCGCAATCGCGGAACGCCGGTTGTTTGCTTTATGGTATGTACAACTATTTCTGCGCGCCGAAGATTTCAGCCACAATCATCGGCAGCCCGAATAGGTCGCCCGTCACGCGGTCGGCGCCGGCTTCGAGCAATGCCGCCTCCCCAAACGAGGTCGTCACTGCGACCGCAGCCATTCCCGCGGCTTTCGCGGCTATGACGCCCGAGACCGCATCTTCGACGACAAGCGAGAGCGCCGGTTCTGCGCCCGCCTTCTCCGCCGCTTTGAGAAATATATCCGGCGCGGGCTTTTTGCGTTCCACGTCGCTGCCGGTCACAATAGCGGCGAATATTGACGTGTCGACGCCAATCTGCCGCAGATTGCACTCGACTTTTATTATATCCGACGCAGACGCTACCGCTAGCCGATAACCTGCGCCATGTAGCTTTGACAATACCGGCTTTGACCACGGGAACACCTTCACCCACTCGGCGGCGCGCTTGATGTAGATTTCATACGCGCGCGCCTTCATCGACGGGTCATACTGCGCGCCGTATTTTTCGCAGACACCCGCGATGAACTTGTCGTCGCCCATGCCGGTGAACGGCTTGAAATCCTCGTATTTTGCAAGAATGCCCCGCTCCTTTAGGGCCTCTAGCGATGCGTATGTTATGGCGGGCTCGGAGTCTACGAGCACGCCGTCCATGTCAAATATTATTAGCCTTCCTTGCATATTCCTGTGTTTTTAACTTTAGTTAGCTTTCGCCAATCCATACGAGTCCGGCAATATAACTTTGCGGATGTCGGCGCCGACGCTCTGCAGCTTGCCGACAAGGTTGTCGTAGCCGCGCTCGATGTGTTGGATTTCCTCGATCTCGGTCCGCCCTTCGGTCGCAAGACCGGCGATCACCAATGCCGCGCCCGCGCGCAAATCGTGCGCATGCACTTGAGCGGCTGAAAGCGGCGTGCCGCCCTCGATTATTGCGGTGCGGCCGTCGACCTTTATATTCGCGCCCATGCGCTTGAGCTCTTCGACATAGCGGAACCGGTTCTCGAATATGCTCTCGTTAAGGTAGCTCACGCCGTCCGCGAGGCACATAAGCACGCACATCTGGGGCTGCATGTCGGTCGGGAAGCCGGGATACGGCAGCGTCTTGACATTGACGCGGTAAAGCGGGCCGTCGCGCCAAACGGTGACATAGTCGTCGCCCATCTCGACGCTAACGCCCATCTCCTCGAGCTTCGCCGAAATCGACTCGAGGTGCTTCGGTATGACGTTCTTGATGCGCAGCCGACCTTTGGTCGCTGCCGCCGCGATCATATATGTGCCCGCCTCGATCATGTCGGGTATAATCGCGTAGGTGCAGCCCTTGAGCTTGTCGACTCCTTTTATCCTTATTGTGTCGGTGCCCGCGCCCGTGATGTTCGCGCCGCAGGTGTTAAGGAAGTTCGCGACATCGACGACATGCGGCTCGCGCGCGGCGTTTTCGATTATCGTTGTGCCTTTCGCCCTCACCGCGGCGAGCATTACGTTTATCGTGCCGCCTACGGTGTTAAGGTCGAAGAATATGTTCGCCCCCCGCAGACCGCCGGACGGAGCCACCGCCTCGACATAGCCGCCTTCGCAGGTAACCGTCGCGCCCAGCGCCTCGAACCCTTTGATGTGCTGGTCTATAGGCCGCACTCCGAAATCGCAGCCGCCGGGGTAGCCGGCATACGCGCGGCCGTACCTGCCAAGCTCGGCGCCGTAAAGGTAATACGACGAGCGCATCCTGCGCACCAGATCAAGCGGAGAGGTGCCGCCAATCGCGTTGCGGGTGTCTATCTCAACCGTGTTTTTGTCAAGCATCCGCACCTCGACATTCATATGGCGCAGGATCTCGAGCGTGGTGGCGACATCGTTAATGCAGGGGAGATTTTCTATGATGCATTTATCGCTGACAAGCAGCGTGGCAATAAGTATCGCGCCAGCGGCGTTTTTCATCCCGCTGACTTCTATATCACCATAAAGTGGCCTGCCGCCGTTTATGACTATCTTTTCCATAACTGTTCGGCTGGTAAAACATATACTGCCTAAAACCCGGCAGACTGCGTTTTACCCAACCCCTCCATCTGTTTATTTTAAGTTATGTCGCGCCCTCCGATTCAATGCATCGCCGGCGTGGCAATCGGCTGCCTGACAAATTTTGGCAGCTTCCGCCACAACCCGGCATCTTTCCGCACGGAAGCAGGGCGAGCTGCCGCGCGGGTTCCGGGATATTATGTTTTGCCGAAAAATGCGATTACCCGGCTTTTTTATATCTTAATCGGCCAAGCTGGGCCGAGACTGTTTTCAAGCTCCGGTAATGCGGTGGTTTGCCGCAAAATCGCCTTATGGCTCAATCGTGTATTATACCATGTGCCTTTTATAAATAAAAGGGCTTTTTAGAAAAATCTTAAATATTCCTAAATATTTAGTCATTTTGTATATATATCACCGCTCAGCGAGTTTCTCACCCGGACCGCGCTGCCGTCATATACAAATTTCCAGCCCGGCAGGAGGTAGAATTTGGAGCGGTTTGCGTACCACGCGATGCAAAGGCAGCTTTCCGCCGAAGTGAGGACATGCCTAGATTTGCCGCTTTGCGCCGTGCCATACTCGGAAGTTTCAGCCGTATCGGCCGGTTCGCCGGCGCCCTCGCTGCCTTCATTACCCGATATGGCATTTTGCCCAGCGGTTTCGGAATTCTGACCGGCAAGCAAAGCGCCGTCTGCGAAACTGGGCGAGGCATCCGCAAACCCGCCGAGCTCGCGGTGCTCAAGCAGCATGAGGTTGACCTGGTCGAGTACGTCCATCGCGCGGCTTTCGTCGAGATTGCAAAGGATTAGGTTGCCGCTGACATACACGACGGCTGAATCTTTGACGGCGACGACCGCCTCGCAGCCGTAAATCGGCTGGCCGCCGACATATTGCGCCACCTTTGTGAAATAAAGCCCGCGCGAGGCGTCGTAGCGCACATCGCCGAACTGTAGCTTTATTCTCAGCCCCGATGGGACACCGGAACCGTTGAGTGCGCCGTCGGCGTAAAGAAATTTCTTTATTATATTTTTTATGCTTATCGAGGTAAAAAAGCCGGCTTCCGGCAGCTGGGTGATTGCTTCGGGTTCGATTTCGTATGCCCCCTGCGCGCCGCCGTGGACGTATCTGAATCCGAAAGGATAGGTAAACTCGTAAGTGTCCATTTCCCCGCCGCCGGCGACGAAGCTCATGCCGTCGGGCGTCACGTACGAAGACGCCATCTGCCCGCCCGAAAGCAGGCTCGCGACTGACTCGAAATAATCGTCGTGATACGAGCCGCCGTAAATTATCCCCGCCTGTCTTTTCGCTGGCAAAACGCCCGGCGGTATCTCAATTGTATCCGACACAAGCTGCGCGAGCCGCGAAAGGTCAACTCCCGGGACGTAGTTGCGGCTTTTGTACTGCACAAACAGCGTGACGGCGAAAAATACGTCGACAACCAGCAGTATTACTATTAAAAAATTTTTTATTTTGTCCCACTTCATCCGGGTTTCATCCTAATGCTGACGCGTTTTTGACATTCCTCTGCCCTGCCGCCGGCACGCTTGCAATCTCAAGCAGCAGCCAATCGGGCGAAATCAAAGGCTTCGCCGGCACGGCTGCTTGCCCAACGCCCTGTATGGCTAAAGCATCCTCCGCTGGCTGCCATTCCTCATCCGCAGTATCGGGGCTTGTGCCCGCAGCCGGGGCGGCGGCATCGCCCTCTATCATGCCCGCGACGCTATATGCGAGCGTAAGTTCTGCAATACCGGCAGGCTGGGGCGCTTCTTTCACCTTTTTGTATAGGTGCATGACCGCAAGGCTTTGCGGGAGCGAAACGCAAGCCCCGCCTTTTGCGACGCGCGCAGGGGTAAGCTCAAGCTTTACCAGCGCGCCGTCATAAAACGCCATCTTTACCGCGGGGCCGAGCCCGACTATCCGGTAGCCGTCGAAGAAATAACCGAACGTAAGCTCTATGCCTCCGTCTTTCGCGGTTACCGACAAAAGCCCCGGGTATGCGTCGCCCCCGATCAGGTCGGAAGAGACGCTCTCTATTTTGTCAAGCAGGGACGCAGCGGCGTCGAGAAGCTCAAAAAAGGTGTACCTGCCGCCGTAGTTCTGGTATCCGAGAAAAGAAGAAACTGGGACTCCGCCCTTGCCCGCTGCGCCCGACGCTACCGCGGCGTAGTCTATGCCGCCCGCGTCTGAAAAGCGCACGCGCCCGGACTCCCCAAGATATATTGTATAGCCTTGGCTCCGGTAAGGCGCCACCCGTTCGGTGTTTATCTCAAAGATGCCTAAAAGCTCCGTTGCCGCTATGCTATCGAGCAGCCGCCGGGTAAGCTCCGCGCCCGCCTCCACGGTGATGTATTTTTGCGGGAAGCCGCCGTCCACGAGTATCGTGGTGTCTCGCAGCCCATAAAGGCTGCCGAGCGCGGCGGCGGGGTCGGGCTCCGGAGCCGTGCCCTCGGAATTTTGTGCCGCAAAGCCGGCGTTTTCGCCGGAATTTGTTTCATTTGGCGGAAAAACCGGGTTTGTTTTGCCAAGAAAACGAAAATCGGCAAGCTGCCTGCTGTTATTATATGCCGTAAGCGCTGAAAGGTCAAAAAATACCGGCTCGCTATCGGGCTTTGGCTCAAAAACGCTGACTTTGCCGCTCCCCGAGCGAGACACTATCTTCCATGCGCCTTCGCCCGCAGGAGCGATGAACGCCTCGCGGATATAGGGCAGGTCGCCTTCGGCCAGCTTTGTTTCGCCTTCCGACACCGCGTACGCGATTGCCGCCGTCGGCAGCTCGTGCGGGTAAAGGAGGTAGACAAAATCGCCTGCTTGCGCAGCCTCCCATGCCGCCTCGCCTTCGCTATCGGGGAGGGTGGTGCATAAGCCGTCGGCCAGAAGGCTCGCCATAAACTTTTGCAGCGTACCGTACATCGCGCGCATCACGGTTTCTCCGCCGAACAGCCCGCGCGAGCTTCCCCCCGCGGAAAAGCCCAAAAACTCGGGGAAAATGTATGGCGTAATCGAGCTTTTCTGGCGCTCGCCGTAAAGCACCAAGAGCGAGGCGATGTCGATGTCCTCCTCGGGGCGGAGGCTGAAAAGCTGGGTCTGGACAATCTCCGCCGAGGCGAGCACGGTCATCAGCGCGAAAAGCATAACTATTATGACCGTTTTTACAAGCTCGACGCGCGCCTTGAGCTTTTTTCTATTTTTGCCTTCCTTTTTTTCCGCCATCATTTCATACGCTTTCTACAGTTTCAAGTTTTGTCTTCGCCGGCAGCACAATAGTCACTGCGGTGCCGACGCCCTGCTTTGACGCGATGCTGATTTTGCCGCCATGGGCTTCGGTTATCTCCTTCGCTATCGAAAGACCAAGCCCTGTGCCGCCGGTTTCGGAAGTGCGCGACTTCTCAACGCGGTAAAAGCGCTCGAACAGCCGCGGCAGGTCTTCTTCAGGTATGCCGATACCGTTGTCTTTTATCACTATTGTTACCGACTCGCCTTCGACGTCGGGCACTTTTTCGGCGTTTTTCTCGACAAAAACGTCTATCTGCCCGCCCTCGGGCGTGTATTTTATCGAGTTGGTGACGATGTTTATAACCACCTGCTCAATGCGCTCTTTGTCGGCTGTGATTTCGATTTCTTTGCCGTCGCCGTGCAGTGTTATAGTTTGATTTTTCTCTCCCGCCTGGACGGATAGCATCTGGCAGACGTCCCTCAGCGAACCTACTATGTCGAAAGTTGAAATCTTCCAGCGCGTACGCTTGTTGTCGAGCCTGGACAGCGTGAGCAGGTCGGTGACGATGCGCAGCATGCGGTCGCAGTTTGATACGATGTCGCCGAGGTATTGCCTTTGCATTTCCTCCGGTATGTCGTCGTACTCGAGCAGCGTCTCGGCAGCGAACTGGATTGAGGTAAGCGGCGTGCGCAACTCGTGCGAAACGTTCGCGACAAACTCCCGGCGTGATTTGTCAAGCTCATAGCGCGAGGTTATATCGTGCAGGACGACTACCAGCCCTTCGCGCTCGACGTCTTTGTCCTGATAGCGCAGCGTTCCGATATTGACGTCGAGCGCGCGCCCGGTGCCGACAAGCTCCACGTCGCGCCAAATGTAGCTTTTGCCTTCCTCGTCGCTCGTTTCGTATGCCTGCGCGAAATCGAAGCCGAAAAGGCTTATCATATACTCGAAATTGAAATTTTCAGGCACGTACTTGTCGCCGAACATCTCGATGGCGCTGCGGTTTATCTGTATAACCGAGCCGTCCTCTGCGAACGCTATGACGCCGTCTTTGAGGTAGGCGAAAATTGTCTCGAGTTTGCGGCGCTCGCCTTCGACTTCTGCAAGCGTGTTCTTCAGTATTGCGCCCATTCGGTTGAACGTCGCGGTGAGTATGCCTATCTCGTCTTTAGACTCGACCTCGATGCGCTCGGTGAACCTGCCCTCTGATATGAGCTGGGCGCCGCGCGTGAGATGCTGGATTGGCTGCGTTATGGCTTTGGCGAGGAAGAAAGACAAAAATACCGCAATAACCAGCCCGAACATTACCGACTGGATTATAATTGAAAACAGCTGCCACGACAGCTCGCGCATCTCGTCCTGCGTGTCTTTAATATAGATTATAGCCGTCCTGCCCGAAGCTTTTATCGGCACCGCGTAATCGGTAAAATCCGCGCCGACTACTTGCTCTTTTCCGTCGGCCCCTGTCATCGCGGCTAGTATGTTGCCTGTGATAGGCAAACCGCCTTCGGGCACCTCCTGCGAGCCGGCAACCACGCTGCCCGAGCCGTCGAGTATATAAAAGTTGCGGAATTTGTCTATGCCCAGCCGCGAGGCATATGCCGAGAGTATCTTCTTTTGCGACTCGGCGAAATCATCGCTGGCAAGCTCGGCGGTCAGCTCCTCGCGAAGCTGGCTGCCGGGCGATAGGTACTCGTCAAGCTGCGCCACAAACTCGCGGTTATAGAATATAAATACCCTGTTAAGCAAAACCGTGCCGACCACAGCCATGACGGTTATCATGAATATTACAAATATCAGTATTATTTTAAAATACAGGCTGCGGTACATATCTTTACCCTAAACCTAGTTTTTTGTCCCAAAACTCCCATAGCCGGGCGGGATGCCCGGCTAAAAATGCTTTTATTTTGCCACGACGGCACGGCTACCTAGAAAGCAGCTTTTCCATCCGGCGCGCCGCCTCCGCCGTGTCCTCGCGCGAGCCGAACGCGGTGAGCCTGAAGTATCCTTCGCCCGCGCTGCCAAAGCCCGCGCCGGGCGTGCCGACGACGCCCGCACTCTCAAGCAGGTAGTCGAAAAACTCCCACGAGCCGAGGCCGTTCGGGCACTGCATCCAAATATACGGCGAGTGCTTGCCTCCGGTGTAGTAGATGCCGAGCCGGTCGAGCGTTTCGGCGATTATTTTCGCGTTGCCGCGGTAGTAGTCTATGTTCTTTTTGCACTGCAAAAGGCCTTCGGGCGAAAATACCGCTTCGGCTGCGCGCTGCACGACATAGGAGACGCCGTTGAACTTCGTCGACTGCCGGCGCATCCATAGCTTGTTAAGGCTGTAGCCGCCGCGCTCGAGCTCTTCGGGAATAACAGTATATCCGCAGCGCATTCCGGTAAAGCCGGCAGTCTTCGAGAGCGAGCCTATCTCAATCGCGCACTCGCGTGCGCCGGGTATCTCGAATATGCTGCGCGGAAGCGAGGGGTCCGATATAAACGCCTCGTACGCGGCGTCGAAAATTATCACCGCTCCGAGCTTGTTTGCGTAGTCGACCCATTCTTTTAATATTTCGCGCGTCATGACCGCGCCGGTCGGATTGTTCGGCGAGCATATGTAGATGATATCTGGCTCGCCGCCTTCTATGTCAGCCGGCGTGGGGAGGAAGTTGTTCTCGCGGCAGCCGCGCGCGTATATAATGCGCCTGCCGCCCATTATGTTCGAGTCGACATAGACGGGGTATACCGGGTCGGGCACGAGCACCGTGTTGTCGGCAGAGAATATGTCGGGTAGGTCGCCCGCGTCGCTTTTTGCGCCGTCGGACACAAATATGTCGCCGTAGTTAAGCATTACGCCGAACGAGGCGTAGTAGCCGCGTATCGCCTCGATTAAAAACTCCCAGCCTTCGTACGGAGGGTAGCCGCGGAAGGTTTCGGCGGCTCCCATCTCGTCTGCGGCGCGCTTTGCGGCTTGTACCACCGCCGGCGCGAGCGGCAACGTGACGTCGCCTATTCCGAGCCGGATTATGCTTGCGTCGGGGTGCGCCTCCTTATATTTTTTAACTCGGTTTGCCACCTCCGCGAAAAGGTAGCTTTGGGGCATTTTTGAGAAATTCTCGTTAACCTTCATAGTCGCATCCTTTCTATATAGTCTTGATTATAATCCTTCCTGCTCGTAGCGTTTGTATAGCTTGTTGTTATACTCTACATTCGGCGGGTAGTTTACGCTTTTGAGTATCGAGGGCACCTTGCCGCACGCAATGAGAAGCTCTGTAGCGCGGACTATGACCGCCCACATTATGTACGCCGCCGAAAGCCCGGACGCGGGCGCGAGCTTTGCCTCAAGCCCCTCTACTTCGAGCATCGCGTCGCCGAACGGCGCGCAGTTGTCGATATTAACGTCGCCGAGCTCGAAAAGCCGCTTGCCCGACGAGTGCTGCGAGGCAAGCTGCGACGAGTACTCGTGCGATGAAACGGTGATAAGCTTGCAGCCGAACTTTTTGGCTTCGATAGCGAGGTCGATGACATTTGCCGTTTTGCCTGAGACCGAGCCGATTATAAAGAGGTCGCCGGGCAGCACCGACGAGCAGCGCAGCGCCCAGCCGGCTAGGCCCTCCTGCGAGGTGTTTATACCGCTTCTGTCGCGCGGGCGGGCGTGGCTTTCAACCGAAAGTCCGTAGCTGAACTTGCGTATGAAGACAGGCCCGCCGGCGCGGTTTAAAAGCTCCGAGTTTATAATGTGCCCGGTATCGTAAACGTAAACGCAGCCGCCGCCTGCGACAGTATCGGCAATGAGTTTTGCCGCGGCTTCGATGTTATCGGCTTGCGTTGCGCGGATTTTTGAAAAAAGCGAGTCTATGGCGTTAAAGTATGATTGTAGGAGGTTTGACATGGCGGGGCTCCTTTGTTGATTTTATATTTTGACAATTTCTTCGCCAAACACTTCTTTTATATATAATTCGAATTAATTCTCGTGCATATCAGCATTTATATGTAACACTTCGCTGCATTTTCCTGAATTTCATTTGAACCATGGCATCATCGCGTCAAACTTTCTTATGATTGCCATTCATTTGTTCAATCCAAATACCTAATAAACTCCCTATACCTCTCCATAATCCTCGCATTGTACTCGTCGCCACCGTCGAGGTTGGCGGACATGAACACCGGCGGCTCGACGCCGCGCGCGACAAACTCCGCCACCGCTTCGGCGACTATTGCGTTTATAATCGCCGCGCCGGTAACTGTAGAGGTTGGCGACACTTTGCCATCAAATCCCTCAATCTCAAGCTCTGCGTCGCCTATGCAGCCGTGGTTGTCTATAACAAGATCGCATACCTCAAAAAGCCGCTTGCCCGACGGGTGCCGCGAGGTCTCCGCCGACGAGTATGTTACGCTTGTTATCGCTATCGTGTATACCCCCGCGTCCCGCGCGTCGAGCGCAAGCTGTACCGGCACGCCGTTGCGACCGGATACAGACGAGATAATTAAAAGGTCGCCCTTTTTCATGCCGGATGCCGTAAAAACTATCGAGCCGTACCGCTCGTCGCGCTCGAGCGCCGATGTCGCGGTTATCGGGCGCACGTCGCACGTCAGCCCCGGCGGCAAAATCGGGTTTAGCACAGCAAGCCCGCCGGTGCGGTAAAACGCCTCCTGCGCGAGTATCCCCGCATGCGTGCAGCCGAAAACATAGCACCGCCCGCCGGCGAGGGTGGTGTCCACTATCTTTTTTGCTGCGGCAGCGATTTTTCCCGCCTCTGCGTCGCCAAGCTCGCATAGCAGCTCGATGAGCCTTTTTATATAGCGCTTTGCATTTTCCATAAGGCTCCCTCCGGGCATAAAAAACGTTCAAATTCTTGAGTTTATTATACGTTACCGGCGCTGCGCATGTCAAGAAAATCGGCAATTTTGCGGGATTTCTGCTTTTTTCTGCCGCAGCCCGCAGCGCGGTGCGGAAAAAGAAAATTTGCATCAAAAACTACAAGCGCTTTGTTTTTCCACATTTTGCTGAAAATATTTGTAAAATCTCACCGTACGCGCGCCGGGGTTGACTTTTGACGTCGCAAAAGGTATAATGTTTTGTAGCAATATACTTGCGCCTGCAGGCGGGCACATGGGGAGCCGCGGGGAGCCTTCGTGGCTATCCCGCTGAGGTTTCTTTTTGAGGTTTGATTTGACAATATATGTTGACGGGCGGCAAGCGCTGCCCGCCGGGTGGGCGCCGGGGTTATCTTCCCGGCGCTTTTTTAAGGCTGTCGCCCGGCGAAGCGGCAAAGCTCTCTTAGCCGGCAGTGCAGGCGGAATTCCCTCTCAGCCTAAATTTTAAAATTTTAAATAAAGTCCGCGGATTTGCGGAGAAGTGGTGCGATATGGAAACAAGGTGCGATTTTCCAAGAGTCCCGGCACATGAAGCCGGCGTTTCGCCCCGCGCGGTGCTCGCAATGCTGCGCGGCTGGGCTGAAAAAGGGATTGAGGTCCACTCATTTATGGTGCTTCGCGGCGGCAAAATAGCCGCCGAAGGGTACTGGCACCCCTACCGCCCCGGCGAGATACATATCCTCAACTCGGTGAGCAAGAGCTTTACCGCGACGGCGATACTCTTCGCGATCCAGGAAGGGATCCTCTCGCCGGACGAGCCGCTCGTCTCGTTCTTCCCGGAGCTATCTGCAAAGCTTAATATTTCCGAAAAGATGCGACGGCTACAGCTCCGGCACTTGCTCGCCATGTGCACCGGGCACGAGCCTTCAGCCGACTTTATATTCGGCAAGCCCGACCCGGTTGCGGCGTTTCTTGAAAGCGAAATCGCAGGCGAGCCGGGCACGAAGTTCGCCTACAACTCCGGCGCGAGCTTCATGCTCTCGGCAGCGCTGCAGGCGCGCACCGGGCAAAACTTGCTTGAGTATCTGCGCCCGCGGCTGTTTGAGCCTCTCGGCATGAGCGAGGGGATCTCTTCCGACATGACGCCGGACGGCATTTGTTTCGGCGGTTTCGGCATGTACGCCAACACGCTCGACCTTGCGAAGCTCGGCATGCTGTATCTTAACCGCGGCGAGCTTTTCGGAAAGCGCCTGCTAAAGCCTGAACTAATCGACGAGGCGACGCGAAGGCATATACCGAACGGCTCAAGCGCCAAGCTCCCTCTCGACCACCCGGACCTTGCCGACGACAGTGTCGACAGCGAGCCGCACGACTGGGGCATGGGTTACGCTTGGCAGTTCTGGCGCTGCAAGCATCCGGGCACCTACCGCGCCGACGGCATGTTCGGCCAGGAGATTTTCGTAATGCCCAAAGAGGACATGGTGGTCGCCATCACCGCCGGCACGCATAACCTTGCGGGCTTGTTTGACTCTGTGTGGTACAACCTTGCCCCCGGCGTTGGCGATAACACATCGCCCGATGGGCAAGAAGAGCTTGATGAGTATATCTCGAAACTTTCGCTTCCTGCCGCCGAAGGCGAAAAGAACGCGCCCGCGGCAAGCGTTATTGACGGCGCGACATATAAGTTTGATCTTAATGGGACGCCGTTTACCGCGAAATTTGAGTTTGACGGAGATATATTAAACATAACTGCTGCCGTTTCAGGCAAGACTTACAAGGTCGAAGCCGGTTACGGACGGCATATTTACAACTCGCTTGGGTTTGAAAACACCAGAAGGGCGTATAGGCCCCTCTTCAGGCTTCCTATCGCGCCCGATTTTGCCGCCTCGTGGGCATGGAACAAAGACGGCGCCCTGGTCGTCAAATGTGTCTTGACAAAACATGCGCATACCGACCTGGCGACCGTGAAGCTTGAAGGCGGCAAGGCGGTGGTATCGATCGCGACGAACCTACAGCCCGAGCCATCGCTTGTATTAGAAGGAACACGCGAATGAGCGAAAAGATAAAGCTGCTTTTCCTTGGCATCACGATGAACTGCGCGGGGACTGAAAAAGCGTTTTTGAGCCTTGCGCGCCACCTCGACTATGACCGCTTTGACGTGACGCTGCTGCTCGCCAAAGCGGGCGGGCCTCTTTTTGAGCAGATACCGAAAGAGATAAAAGTAATCGAGATGCCCGAGTACGGCGAGATGTTCACGCTTTCAGGCGGCACCGCCATGCGGGCGATTTGGGACTGCTACGTCAAGAAAAACCCGTTTGTGCTGTTTGAGATCTTCCCTTATGCGGTTCGGTATCTTTTCGGCAAAAAGAAGCGCTCGCAAACCGCTATGCGGCTCTGGGTCAGGCTGATGAAGAAGATGCCTGAAGTGCCGGGCGAGTACGACGTCGCCGCTGCGTTTTGGGGCGACAAGACGATGTTCTACATGGTCGACAAGGTCAAGGCGAAAAAGAAAATCGCCTGGCTGCATTTCGACTATTCAAACCCGCCCCGGGAAGATAAACTTTACCTTCCCTACTTTTTATCATGCGACAAGATTATAAACGTTTCAAAAGCTGTCGATGACGAGCTGAAGGCCCGCTTGCCCCAGATCGCCGACCGCTGCGAGGTGATTGAGAATATCATCGACCCGGGGCTTATCTGGGATTTAGCGCTGCAGGGCGAATCGTTCCCCGACCCGTGGTTTACCGGTAAGCGGATACTGACAATCGCGCGGATTTGCGAGCAAAAAGGCGTCGACTTCATCCCGCCAGTGCTTAGGAAACTTACAGCCGACGGGCTGCCGCTGCGCTGGTACATTGTCGGAGGCGGCGACGAGGATGACGTAAACCGCCTCAAGGTGCAGGCGGTGACCGAAGAAGTGGCTGACAAGCTGTTTTTGCTCGGCCCGAAGACAAACCCGTACGGCTTCTTGCGAGACTGCGATATATTTGTGCTCCCTTCGCGCTACGAGGGCAAGCCGATAACCGTTGAAGAGGCTAAAATTATGTATAAACCGATACTTGTGTCGCGGTATCTGTCGGCTGAAGAGCAGCTTGACGGCGGAAGGCTCGGGTATATCACCGACATCGGCGAGGAGGGGCTGCTGCGCGGCTTAAAAAAGCTGCTCGGCGACCCGGAGCTTTGCGACATGTATACCGAGCGCCTGTCAAAGTTGCCGCGCTCTGTCAACCTTGAACCTGTTTTGCGCTTTGAAGAAATTTGCGCGGAGTGAGCCTACTTGCGGAGGGATCCTATGCAGGGACAAATCGAGCAAACTAAAGCCGAAAAGAAGAAAAAGATACTCATAGTCGAAGACGAACGCAATATCGCGCAGCTGCTCGCATACAACATGATGCAGGCGGGCTACGACTACGACATCGCGGCCGACGGCGTCGAAGGCTTGCGACGCGCGCTGACTGGAGAGTACGACCTTATACTGCTCGACCTCATGCTGCCGAAAATGGACGGCTTTGAGGTCTGCCGCCGCGCGCGTGAGAAGATAAACACGCCTATTATCATAGTAACGGCGCGCGAGGAAGAGGTCGAAAAGGTCATGGGGCTTGAGATCGGCGCCGACGACTATGTAACCAAGCCCTTTAAGCTCCGCGAGCTTTTGGCGCGCATCAAAGCCAATATCCGCCGCGCCTCGAACGAGTTTGTGAAAAACCCCGAGCCCGAGGAGAACATAATAAAAATCCGCGGGCTGGTTATAGACTTAAACCGCTATCACGTCACAAATCACGGCGCCGAGGTGCCGCTGACTAAAAAAGATTACGATTTGCTCGTGCACCTAGCGAAAAACCCCGGCCGGGTATTTACGCGCGAGGAGCTGCTTGAGCAGGTGTGGGGCTATGAAGGCTACTACGGCGACATCCGCACGGTCGACGTAGCTATCCGCCGGCTGCGCGAAAAGCTCGAAGCCGACCCCACCAAGCCCGAGTACCTTTTCACTAAGCGAGGCGTGGGGTATTACCTGAAGTAATATACATAAGGTAAGTTTAGTATAGTGAATATTTGTGGGGGGACTTTCTGAAAAATCCCCCCACATTCTATTATTAATCGCTTGTCGAAAACACAATATCTGACTACCTGCTCACAAATAATTCGCGCAGCTTTGCCTGGCCCCTTACCCAAGCAGCAGCTAATTTTTTAGGTTGTTTAACAATAAATATTATCAAATTTCACTTGTAATAATTTACATTATTGCCTATAATATCACTATAAATATTCATCCCCGGATCAGCTAAATGAAAGAGAGTGAAAATTATGTGGCAATGCCAAAAATGCGGCCGCAGATTTAGAAACGAAAACCAAAGCCACTTCTGCGGCAAATTAAATTCCATTGACGAGTACATTTCGGAGCAGCCCGAGGAGGTCAAGCCGCTGCTCGAAAAAATCCGAGAAACTATACGCGCCGCGGCGCCCGACGCCGTCGAGAAAATCTCATACCAAATGCCGACATTCTGGCAAGGTGAAAACCTGATCCATTTTGCGGCGTTCAGCAAGCACATCAGCATTTTCCCGGGCGACGAAGCCCCGGCGGCATTTGCGGAGAGGCTATCCGGCTACAAAACCTCGAAAGGCACAATCCAGTTCCCGCTTGGGAAACCCATTGACTATGATTTGATTGCGGATATAACCCGATGGCGAGTAAAGCAGGTGGTGAATAAAAATGAACGGCGAAAAAAGCAGCCTAAAACGACCGATTGAAGAGATGCCCGGTTTTGTCGCCGAGGCACTCGAGCGAGAGGGGCTTTTGGAGCGGTACCGTGCCCGGCCGCCGTATCAGCAAAACGACTATCTCCGCTGGATTAAGCAGGCGAAGCGCGAGGAAACAAGGCAAAAGCGGCTGGGGCAGATGCTTGACGAGCTGCATCGCGGTGATACCTATATGGGGATGAAGTATAGGGCGAAAAAGCAAAGCTATAATAAAGCCGGCGCTAATGCAGAATAAAGGGGGATTTTTAATGACCGTATACCCGACCGCAACGCACGGCATTATCAGCAGGATGACGGGCTCGTTTTTCAGCTATCACGGCTGGCCGACAGTCTGCCGCAGCGACGACGGCACGCTTTACGCCGTATGCTCAGGGTTTAGGCTGCAGCACGTCTGCCCGTTCGGCAAAACCGTGATGTTTGTCAGCTTCGACGAGGGCAAGACCTGGACTCCTCCGATTGTCGTTAACGATACATACCTCGACGACCGCGACGCCGGAATTGTATCGCTCGGCGGCGGAAAGCTCCTTCTCACTTGGTTTTGCCATCCGGCTGAGACATACCTTAACGAGTATTACCAATCAATCAAAAACTCGACGTCTAAGCGTGAGGCGATCCTCACGCTGGGCATGCTCGCCGCGTTTGAGGGGCTTAGCGATAAAGAGAAACAGGGAGGCTCGTTTATAAGGCTCTCGCATGACCGCGGCGTAACATGGAGCGCGCAGATTAAAGTGCCGGTATCATCACCGCACGGACCAGCGCTGCTACCGGACGGCAGGCTGCTTTACCTTGGCAAGGAGCTGTACTCGGACTTGCCCGCCGAGGACCGGCACGCGATTTTGGCTTTTGAAAGCCGAGACGATGGGAAGACTTGGCAAAAGCTTGCGAAAATCCCGCTGCCCGAGGGCACCGTGCCCGACAACTTTCACGAGCCACATGCCATTGCGCTGCCCGACGGCACTCTTCTCGGCGCGATACGAGCGCAGGGTGCGGGTGTGGACTATGGGTTTACTATCTACACCTGCCGATCCACTGACGGCGGGCGGACATGGAGCGTCCCCGCGCCTACCGGCATTTGCGGCTCGCCGCCACATCTTTTGCTTCACTCCTCCGGCGCTCTCATTTGCACTTACGGTCGGCGCACGCCCCCATTTGGCGAGCGCGCGGCGATAAGCTACAACAACGGCATAACATGGGAAGACGAGTATGTAATATACGACGGCGCGCCCGACGCCGATTTGGGGTATCCGTCGACTGTCGAACTGTCCGACGGCTCGCTGCTGACCGTATATTACCAGAAATACCCCGGCGATGGCAAATGCTCGCTGCTTATGACGCGGTGGAGGTTGGAAAAGTAAAATTTATTGAGCCTTCGGGGTACCGATGCGCGCCCCAGGCTTTTTACAATGTGACGAGCATCAAAAACGCCGATATTAATGTCATAACATCAATATCGGCGTTTTTTTATTTGGTGGAGGCGACCAAAAGGGGCTCATATCCAAAAACGCCAGCTTCGCTGCTCTTCCCTTCACTTTTGCTTATGCTCTCTTTCAACTTTCGCAGCGCCGGCACAACTATGTCGGCGTCGAAGT
>Ga0134094_1000147_pt1 | contig 98287 bp, 100 predicted proteins | sample 5_1taG_FD_94458 | JGI IMG/M metagenome (GOLD analysis project Ga0134094, IMG submission 94458) | Switchgrass degrading microbial communities from high solid loading bioreactors in New Hampshire, USA - 5_19_20_110_A1 metaG | ecosystem: Engineered > Bioreactor > Semi-continuous > Anaerobic >... | reverse complement strand
ATGGTTCCGCTTTCCAAGGCTGTTGGTTCGAGTTTCGAGACTCTGGGCAACATACCATCCTTAACCAGTGGCACCAAGGGTTGGTCCCCGTTGCTGCGACGAATATCCAACTCAGTATTCGAACTCTGAGCATCACCGACATCATAACGACTCGTCACAGGGGCGAAATTGGGTCTTCGGATCCTACAGTGGCTTGATACTATCCAAACCGCCATCATCCTTGACATAGACGCCGAAAGGTGTTACTATTGTAATGGCTGAGGCGGCATAGCCAAGTGGTAAGGCAGAGCTCTGCAAAAGCTCCATCCCCAGTTCGAATCTGGGTGCCGCCTCCATTTTAGTGTTTGACAAAGGGGGGTAACTGGTTCGTGGGGAAAGCAAGAAGAGGTCGGAACGTCAAAGGTCCAGGTTGGAGAGGGACTTGCCCCTCTTGTGGAAAGACCGGAGTTAAGCTTCTCTGGGAAAAGGGCGACGCCAAAGTGTGTAAGGCTTGCGGCAAGTAACAGCTCGGCACCATGCCATTCTGCGATATTTCGAGATGAAATTGTGATAATGTCAATCTCTGCTGACACTATCACAATTTTTTTCATTTTCCGGGCATGGAAAAGACCCCGCTTGACTGCGGGGTCTGGAGGCCTTCTGCTTACCTGGAGTAGAACTCGACGATTTCTGCTTCGTTGATATCCTGGTTCAGCTCTTCACGCTTTGGCAGGCGCACATAGGTGCCTGTGCGGGCGTTTTCGTCATAGCTGAGGTATTCAGGGACTGCTGGACGAACGGCCAGAGCTTCCTCGATGGTGCCGAGGTTGCGGCTCCTATCGCGCAGGCCGATCACATCACCGACACTCACCTGATAGCTGGGGATATCCACTTTCCAGCCGTTCACGGTAATGTGGCCGTGGGTGACCAGCTGCCTGGCGCCAGCCCTAGTGCGGGCAAAGCCCAAGCGGTAGACCAGGTTGTCCAAGCGGGATTCCAGCAGAATCATGAAGTTTTCGCCGGTGATCCCGGGCATCTGAGCAGCCTTACTGAAAAGGTTGCTGAACTGTTTTTCGCTCAGTCCATAAAGGAAGCGGAGCTTCTGTTTTTCACGGAGCTGCAGCCCATAGTTGCTCAGTTTGCGGCGGCCTTGACCGTGCTGCCCAGGTGGATATGGGCGCTTACGCAGCTCTTTTCCGGTCTCGCTCAGGGAGAACCCCAAACGACGACTCACTTTCCACGTTGGTCCTGTGTAACGTGACATCTACTTCTCTCCTCGTACTCCAATATTGAAGATGGTTTGCCAAAGCAGCCGCGCCTTGTCAATGTTTCCCTCACTAGGATACCACATTTCTTCGCTTTTGCAAGGGTAAATTCGCTGGAGAACCACCAGAATAAGGGAGAGAGGAGGTGCACCCATGAGGGCCATGTGGAGGGGGTCTCTCTCTTTCGGCCTGGTGAACATCCCGGTGCGCATGTATGCGGCCACAGAGGACAGAGATATCCGCTTCAACCAGCTCCATGACATCTGCCACACCCCCATCAAGTATGAGAAGGTATGCCCCACCTGCCAGCGATCTGTGGACAGCAGTGAAATCGTGCGCGGTTATCAGTATGAGACGGGACACTACGTGATCTTCACCGATGAGGAACTGGAACGCTTTGCCGGGCAGGCATCGCGTACCATCGACATCCTGCGCTTTGTGGAGCTCGGAGAAATCGACCCCATTTACTACGAGAAGACATACTTTCTGGAACCTGCGGAGACAGGGGGCAAGGCGTACGCTTTGCTTCAGGAGGCCCTGTCCAGGTCGGGGAAGATCGCTGTGGCCAAGATGGCAGTTCGCTCCAAAACGTCCCTGGCTGTGGTGCGGGTCTACGAGAACATCTTGGCTCTCGAGACCATCCTCTACCCCGATGAGATTCGTGATCACGCCCAGCTGGCCCCGGCCCGCGCTCCGGTTCAGGAACGGGAGCTGCAGATGGCCCTCTCTCTGATCGAGAGCCTCACTGAACCATTTCAGCCCGAGGAATACCAGGACGAACGCCGCCTCGGACTGCAGGAGCTGATAGAGGCCAAGATAAGGGGCCGGGAAGTTGTCCTGGTGGAGCCCGAGTCGGCGGAGCTGCCGACAATAGACCTTCTGGCAGCCCTCCAGGCATCTCTCCAAGCGCAGCGGGCCAGGGAGGGGTCGGAGGTGCGGCATTGAGGCTGGGCGGTTTTCGGCCAATGCTCCCGCTGGACCAGCCGCTCAAGGAGGAACGCGGCTTCATCCACGAGATCAAGTGGGACGGCTTTCGCGTCCTGGCTTACTTGGACGGTGAAAGGGTCCTCCTGGAAAGCCGACGGGGACACAGCCTCAATGGGCGATTTCCTCACCTGGCCGAATGGTTGGGTTCCCAGGGCTGGCAGGGGGTTTTGGACGGGGAGGTCACTGCTTTTGACGCGCAAGGCCGGCCGGATTTCTCCCTTCTCCGGCGCAGTCCCCAGCCAAGGCAGGTGTGCTACGCTGTCTTCGATGTGCTGACCTGGGCTGGTGAGCTGCTCTGCTCCCGGCCTTGGCTGGAGCGGCGCAGGGTGCTGGAAAGGCATGTCAAAGCTGAAGGCCTCGTTTTCCTTTCGCCACTGCTGCCCGGCAGTCTGCGGGACAACCTTGAACTCGCCGCCGAACAGCGGTGGGAAGGGATCGTTTCCAAACAGGAGCAGTCACCCTACCTGCCGGGAGTGCGGTCGGCATGGTGGCGCAAGCACAAGATCCGGCGCAGCCTGGAAGGAGTTGTGTTTGGGGTGAAGTGCCACAGCGGCGAAGCCCGCTCCCTAGCCCTCGGACTCTATCTCTCCGACGGCAGATTCTGGTATGTTGGCAGTGTTGGGAGCGGCCTGGGCAGGAGAGAGCAGGAGTTCCTGCACCATGCTTCCGGCATGCTGCCCGCTGAGAGTCCAGCGGCCCTCAACTCTCCAGCCAACGAGGATGGTTCGTGGATCTGGCTGAAACCTCATTTGGTGGCGGAGGTTGAGTATCTCGAAATCACCCCGCAGCTGCGCTTGAGGCATCCGGTGTTTGTGCGGTTTCGCTTCGACAAGAAGCCGGAGGAATGCAGACTGGCAGGTGAGCTTCTGTGAACCGCCGCCACACTGTTCAGATCGAGGGCAGGGCCGTAACCCTCACCAATTTGGAGAAGCTTCTCTGGCCGGAAGCGCAGCTTACGAAGGCGGACCTCCTGGACTATTACGCCCGCCTTTTCCCCTACTTAAGAAGGCACTGGCTGGGGCGCACCCTGACGGTTACCCGTTATCCCGACGGAGTGGAGGGAGAGTTCTTTTACCAGAAGAACGTTCCTGCGGGCGCGCCGCCTTGGGTCAAAACCTGCACGGTGGGGAGTGTCGTCTACGTGGTGGCCAGCGGCCTGGCCGAAATCATCTGGCTCGCCAATTCTGGGGCCATCGAGTTTCACCCCTCCACCTATCTGGCATCTAGACCGGAGGAACCGAGCTATGCTATTATTGACCTGGATCCGACTCCGCCCCAAGGGTTCAGGGAAGCCGTGCAGGCGGCCTTACGGGTGCGTGAACTGTTGGCGAAACTTGACCTGAAAGGCTACCCCAAGCTCTCAGGGGCAACGGGCATTCACATTTACCTGCCCCTGCCTGCAGGTTGTGACTTCCACTTCAGTTCCGAACTGGTCCGCCAGCTTGGCGCAGCCCTGCGGGCTGCGTATCCCGGCCAGATTACCTTGGAGCGCCTGGTTAAAAAGCGTCAAGGGGTCTACGTTGACTACCTGCAGAACAGCCAGGGCAAGACCATCGTGGGCGTGTACAGTCCGCGGCCGACGCCCCGAGCCACCGTGTCAACCCCGGTGGACTGGACTGACTTGGGGTATTATCAACCGGAGGACTTCACGATCAGGACAGTGCCGCAGTGGGTTGCCGAACGAGGCGATCTGTTCGCCGGGGTCCTCGAGCCCCAGCCTCTGCCTCTTGAGGTTTTTTCCAGTTTCCATCCTTGACGGGTGGCGGGCTCGTGTGTTATACTTCAACCGTTAAGCAGAAGCCACCGCTTCTCACCTTGAGACTACGTGTCGGCAAGGTTCTGACCCTTAAAGAGTTCGAGCATGCAAATGTAGCTCTTAAGTGTGGGAAATGCGGGTGGCAGAGGCCATCCGTTTTTTGGTATATTTGAGACTGGAGGGGTGACACCATTAGCAAGGAACTGAGAGTGAACGAAGGGATTCGGGCTCGCGAGGTACGCGTAGTCGACACCAATGGCACTCAGTTGGGGATCATGAGTGCGCGCGAGGCATTAGCGCTTGCTCTAGAAAGAGGCTTGGATTTAGTGGAAGTGGCACCGAATGCGAGACCTCCCGTGTGCCGCATCATGGATTACGGCAAACACCGTTATGAACAGAGCAAACGTGATAAGGCTGCCAAGAAGAAGCAAAAAATCGTCAACGTCAAAGAGATCCGCATGAGTCCTAAGATTGACGAGCACGATTTTGAGGTGAAGATGCGCGCAGCCGATCGATTCTTAAGAGCCGGCGACAAGGTAAAGGTCTCAGTGCGTTTCCGCGGAAGGGAAATTGTCCATGCAGACCTGGCCAAAACGAAGCTGGATAACCTAGCTGTCCAGCTGCAGGAGGTAGCCATCGTCGAACGCGCGCCCAAACTGGAAGGCCGGCAGATGGTCGCAGTCTTAGCCCCTAGAACCGATCAAAAAACGGAGAAGAAGAAAGCAGAAAACGTCGATCTAGAAGATTAGGAGGTGTGCAAGGTGCCAAAGATGAAAACCCACCGCGGCGCAGCCAAGAGGTTCAAGGTTACCGGCACTGGCAAAATCGTCAAGAACAGTTCTTTTAGAAGACACAAGCTGGAGAAGAAGTCCTCGAAACGCAAGCGTCAACTGAGAGTTGCGCTGGTAGTGAGCGACGCGGACGCCAAACGCGTACACGAGCTGCTGCCCTACAAATAGATGTCTGATTAGGAGGAACAAGCAATGGCTAGAGTTAAAGGTGGCCCTGCAACTCGTCAGCGGCGCAAAAGAGTCTTGAAGCTCGCCAAAGGTTATTATGGCGCTAAGAGTACGAAGTACCGCATTGCCAAACAGGCCGTGATGAAGTCTCTGCGTTACGCCTACCGTGATCGCAAGGCGAAGAAGCGTGATTTCCGCAAGCTCTGGATAGCGCGCATCAACGCAGCTGCCCGCATGAACGGTATGTCATACAGCACGTTCATTTCTGGTCTCAAGAGAAACGGTGTGGCAGTCAACCGCAAGGTTCTGGCTGATCTGGCAGTTAACGACCAGAAAGCCTTCGCTGAACTGGTGGCCATAGCCAGGCAGTAGCGATCCAAAAGCATCCCGGGTGGGACGACCCTCCCGGTGTTTTTGTATGGAGGAGGACATGACGGGCGAAGTAACGATTGTCAGCAGGCAGAATGAGCGCATCCGTGAAGCCAAGAGACTCGTCCAGAAGAAGTACCGGGATCAGACCGGGCGGTTTTTGGTGGAAGGAGTGCGCTTGGTGGAGGAGGCCCTTGAAGCTTCCCTGGCCGAACAGCTGTTTTTCACCGAACGCCTGCTCAATTCAGACCGGGGAAAGGCACTTATCCACAGAGCCCACAGGCAGGGGCTGGAGGTGTTCTCCTGCAGCGAAGCAGTACTCGACGAACTGACGGACACGGTGCATGCTCAGGGTGTGGCCGCAATCGCACGCAAGCCGAGCTGGCCTGCTCCAGCAGAGGGCCTGCTGGTGATTGCTGATGAAATCCAGGACCCAGGTAACATGGGCACCCTCCTGCGCACCGCAGTCGCGGTTGGGGTACAGGGCCTTCTGGCCGTAAAGGGTTCCGTGGATCTGTACAGCTCGAAGGTTGTTCGGGCCAGCATGGGCGCTGTTTTTCAACTGCCCCACTGGATGGCTGAGCGAGGGGATATTCTCGATCTTCTCCAAAGCCGCGGGATCAGTATCGCCGTGACCCAGCTGGAAGATGCGGAGAACTTCTGGGACGTGGCCTATCCGCCCTCCGTGGCGGTAGTTATCGGGAACGAGGCAAGGGGAGTGCATCCCTCTTTTCGGGAGCGAGCCGCTTTTGCGGTCCGCATACCCCTCGTGGGGAAGGTGGAGTCGCTCAACGCCTCTGTAGCTGCGGGTGTGCTTCTTTACGAGATCCTGCGGCAGCACCGTTGTTCAGTTGAGGATTCTGTGCTATAATAGCCCTAACCTTACTAAGCGTGTGGGGAGGGTCTCCGATGGAGCTTACGCCTCAGCTTGCTTGGCAGATGTTCCTAACCACAGGGTCAGTAAGTGCGTATCTTCTGTATCGACAGCTGCTTGAGTATTACCAGAGCGTTCTGCACTGAACCGAAAAGGCGATGATGGAGACCAGTAGATCCATGGATTCCACAGAGAGAGAAGATCAGAGGCTGAGAGTCTTCTTGGGTGAGAAATGGGTTGAATTCCCTCCTGAGCTGCGGACTGAAATGGCAGTAGGTCCTGCCGGATTCCTCCGTTACAGGATTTGAGGGGGCCTGTGTAAGAGTTCAGACAGGCCAACTAGGGTGGTACCGCGTGCTTCTTGCGTCCCTTGTCCGGGGCGTAAGAAGTTTTTTGCTTTTGGGGCTAATTAACGAAAATGCTGTGGTAGGGAGGTTGTTGTTGTGCTGGAGAAAGTGGATGAAATCCGGAAAGCAGCTCTGCAGGCTTGTTCGCAGGCGTCCAGCGTCAAGGATCTGGAACAGGCTCGGGTGCGCTTTTTGGGCAAGAAAGGCGAACTGACCCTGCTGCTGCGCAGCACGGGCCAGCTGCCCCCAGAGGAACGGCCGGGCTTTGGCAGGCTTGTCAACGAGCTCAGGGATGAACTGGAAGCGGTTTGGGCCGAGCGGGAAGAACAGCTCTTCCAGGAAGAGGAAGAAAGACGGCTGATGGCAGAAACGCTGGACATTACCCTGCCAGGACGGGCCGTTGCCCGCGGTGGCGTGCATCCGATCACCCGCATCATCGAGGATACCAAGGCGATCTTCATGCAGCTCGGCTACGAGGTCGTGGAGGGTCCCGAGGTCGAACTGGACTATTACAACTTCGAGGCGCTGAACATACCGCCTGACCATCCAGCCCGGGATATGCAGGATACCTTTTTCATCAACGAGCGGCTGCTTCTGCGGAGCCAGACCTCACCGGTTCAGATCCGTGTCATGGAGAACAGGAAGCCTCCTATCCGCATCCTCGCTCCTGGAAAGGTCTACCGCGCCGACTCGGACATCACCCACTCTCCCATGTTTCATCAGATCGAAGGTCTGGTCGTAGACCGAGGCATCACCTTCGCAGATCTGAAGGGCACCCTGGAGCTGTTTGCCCAGCGCATGTTCGGTTCCCACACCAAGATCCGCCTGCGGCCCAGTTACTTCCCCTTCACCGAACCCAGCGCCGAGGTGGATGTTTCCTGCATCATGTGCGGCGGAACAGGCTGTCGGGTGTGCAAAGACAGCGGTTGGCTCGAGATCCTCGGGTCTGGCATGGTCGATCCCCGGGTCTTGGCCGGTGTAGGTTATAATCCGCAGGAAGTAAGCGGATTTGCCTTTGGCATGGGTGTGGAGCGCATAGCCATGCTCAAGTACGGAATCAGCGACATCAGGCTCTTCTTCGAAAATGATGTGCGGTTCCTTAAGCAATTGGGCAGTGAGGGGGGACATCTATGCTAGTCAGCTACAAATGGCTCCAAGATTACGTCGATATTCCCTGGGGACCGGAGGAACTTGCCGAAAGGCTGACCATGGCTGGGTTGGAAGTGGAAGGCCTCACCAGGCTTGCACCCAGCTTGCATGGTGTCCACGTGGGTTTGGTCAGGGAAGTCTCGCCCCATCCGGGGGCGGAGAACCTGAAGGTCTGTTTGGTTGATCTCGGTGCTTTGGGCAGCCGTTCCATCGTCTGCGGTGCCCCCAACGTCCAGTCAGGGCAGAAGGTGCCCGTGGCTTTGGAAGGGACGGCCTTACCCGGCGGAGTGGTGATCAGACAGGCCGAAATCCGCGGCGTCGTGTCTCAAGGGATGATCTGTTCCCAGGCTGAACTCGGGGTCATGGATGACCATGAAGGCATCTGGGTGCTGCCTGACGAGCTCACGCTAGGCCAGCCGCTGGAGGAAGCTTTGGGGCTGGATGATGTGATCCTCGATGTCTCAGTCTATGCCAACAGGCCTGATTGCATGAGCGTACTCGGCATAGCCCGGGAGATTGCCGCTCTTACAGGCAGCAGGCTGCGCCTGCCGTCCCTGGAATATGCGGAACTGGACACGCCGATCGAAGAGCGGACCAGTGTTACAGTGGAAGACCCGGAACGCTGCCCCCGCTATACCGCCGCGCTCATGGAAGGGGTGCAAGTTTCCCCATCGCCCCTGTGGATGCAGCTGCGGCTTTGGGGCGCAGGCATGCGTCCCATCAACAATGTGGTGGACATCACCAACTACGTCATGCTGGAGACCGGCCAGCCTCTGCATGCTTTCGACTTCCATCAGCTGTCTGGAGGAAGGCTCGTGATTCGCACAGCACGCCCGGGCGAAGAGATCGTCACCCTGGATGGGCAGCGCCGTGCGCTTACTCCGGAGATGCTCATGATCTGCGATGCTGAGGCACCGAAGTGCATTGCGGGGATCATGGGCGGTGAAGACAGTGAAGTGACGGAGGCGACCAAGGCCATCCTCCTTGAAAGCGCCAGTTTTTCGGCTGTCAATGTGCGCCGTACCTCCCGCTCCCTTGGCCTGAGCTCAGAATCTTCGAGCCGCTTTGAGAAGGGGATTGATCCCGAGGGAGCGCTCTTTGCCAGCAAGCGGGCTCTCCATCTGCTCCAGGGCTTGGCCGGTGCTCAGATCTATGCTGGGCATATCGATGTTCAGGCTGGCGGCCGCGGGAAGAAAGTGATCGATTTTCCATCCAGCGAGGTGGAACGGCTGCTGGGCACTGCCGTTCCCCGGGAACAGGTGTGTTCGATTCTTCATTCTCTGGAGTTCGGGGTGGAGGAGCTATCAGAAGAGCTGCTCCGGGTCACCGTGCCCTCTCACCGCGGCGACGTGGAGCTTCCCGCCGACCTGGTCGAGGAAGTGGTGCGCATCTGGGGGCTGGATAACCTGCCCAGCACTCTGCCTGCGGACAGGACGGGAACTGGCGGGCAGAGCGAACGCCTGACGGTCTCTTCCCGCATCCGGGAAGTGCTGGTGGGCGCCGGTCTTCAGGAAGCTCTGAACTACACCTTTGGGCGTCCCGATCAAAGCCAGCGCCTTCGCCGGGGAACAGTTCCCCAGATCAAGCTTCAAAACCCAATATCTGAGGGGCTGTCGGCGCTGCGCATCAGCCTGCTTCCCGGGCTGCTGGAGGCCGTCAGCCTCAACGCCAGCCGTCAGCAGGCTCGAACGGCTCTGTTTGAGCTCGGCGCCGTATACCTGGGTGAACTGCCCTTGGTGAAGCAGCCCAAGGAAGAGCTGAGGCTCGGCTTGGTGCTCTGGGGCAGCCGCCATGCGGTGAATTGGGCGCTCCCCTCCGAAGAGTATGATTTCTACGATCTCAAAGGCCTGGTGGAGCTCCTCCTGCCCTGGCCCGAGCTCGAGTGGCGCAGGGGGCAGGATCCTGCCTTCCACCCCGGCCGCCAGGTGAGCCTGTGCTGGCAGGGACAGGAGATCGGTGTCTGCGGGGAGGTGCACCCCCAGGTGCTGCGCGGCTACAAGATCCCGGGCCGGGTCTATGCCGCCGAGATCAGCGTTGAGCAGATACTGCCTCTGTGTCGACGGGTGCCCAGATTCCGGTCTCTACCGAGGTTTCCTGCTGTCGACCGTGACCTGGGCGTGGTGGTCGACGCAGGGCAGCCCGTTGGCGAGATGCTGGCCGCTCTGCGGCAGTCCGCCGGGGAGCTCCTTCAGGAAGTGGCGGTATTCGACGTCTACGCAGGCCAGCCCATCCCTGAAGGGAAGAAGAGTGTGGCCTTTTCTTTCCGCTTCCAGGGAGAGCGCACTCTGACCGACGAGGAGATCAACACGATCATGGATCGCTGCCGGGAAGGCTTGCGGCAGCGGTTTGGAGCAGAAATGCGCTAGAAGGAAATGGCTGCGTCGAGTAGAATTGAGAAGGGGGAGGGATAGATCGTGAGCACGGAACAAGAGGTACGATCGGTGCGGGTACAGATTCTCGGCGAAGAGCATATCGTTAAGGGTCAGGCGTCCGAGGACTACATCAGATCCCTGGCCGCCTCGGTCAATGCGCGTCTTCTCGAAGTTCAGAGAAGTAATCCCCTGCTGCCTCGGCACCGGGTGGCGATCTTGGTGGCCCTCAACCTTCTCAACGAACTCGAGCGGCTGAAAGCCGAGCATGAGGAGCTGCTGGCCTTGATGGAAGAGGCCAAGTAATTGGAGGGACGGCATGGTAGGTAAGTGGATAGACCTGGTGGTCTTGGTGTTCTTGGCCCTGGGTCTCCTCAAAGGGTTCAAGAAAGGCTTAATACGTGAGCTGTTCAGCTTGATGGGCGCCATCCTGGCCATCATAATCGCCTACCACAGTTACCAGAGTCTGGCCTTGGTGCTGCTGGAACGATACGCCCTATCTACCTGGCAGGCCCAGAGCATAGCCTTTGTAGTGCTCCTGATCGGGATCAGTCTGCTCGCAGCCTTCTTCGGGTACGTGTGGTCAAAGGCACTCAGCTATACTCCCTTTTCTGTGATCGATCATCTGGGCGGAGCCGTCTTTGGTGTGGTCAAGGTGGTAGCGGTGGTGTTGATCGTGCTCGTTATCACCAATGCCGCCAATATTGCGGTGCTCAACACCATGCTCAGCGAATCCATAGTCGTGCAGCAGATTGATCTGCTCATGCCTTACGTTTACGAGTACCTTGATCGATACTGGCCGGAGGAGATTCAGCGGCCTTCCTGGCTCTTCCCGGCACTCAACACTGCATGAGATCACCTGAACCCTGCGAGAGCAGGGTTTTCTTGGGTCAGTTTGTGCTGTTTGGCAGCTGCACCTAGACTTACTTAAAGGGATCAGGTCCCCCTGCTCGAAGAGTTTGCTAGTTCTGGCAGGGGGGTCGAGCTGTGCGGAAAACGGTTGTCCTTTATTCGAACCTGTGGGCCACAGTGTTCATGCTGGTTATGTTTCTCATATCCGGCCTCAGCGGTTCCCGGGTTCCCGGGAGCGGCACAACATCAGGCCTGCAGCACCTGAAAGGCAGGGTGATCGTCCTCGATCCGGGGCACGGCGGAGGTGATCCGGGGACGGTTGGGGTTGGTCCCACGCCAGAGGCGGAGAACGTGCTTGCCATCGCCTGGGAGCTCAAGAGCATGCTGGAGAAAGCTGGGGCAGAAGTGATCCTGACCCGGCAGAATGACAGCAGCCCGGCCTGGGGTACTATTTATGCAGCTCAAGAAAACGGGCAGCTTGCTGCGCGGGTGGCGGCGGCTAACCGCAGCAGGGGGCAGGTGTTCCTGTCACTGCACAACGATTGGCATGAGGAGAGCAGCGTCCGCGGCTCCTCTACACATTATTTCAAGAGCGCAGACCTAGCGCTCGCCGAGGCTCTGCAGCGTTCTCTGGTCAGCCGGCTCCGAACTGCCGACTTGGGAGTCAAGCGCAGCAGCTTCTATGTTTTGAGGAACACCAGCATGCCCGCGGCTTTGGTGGAAATCGGCTTTTTGAGCAATCCAGAAGAAGCAGCGCGCCTCTCCCAGCCTACCTACAGGCTTGAGGTCGCCAGGGCGCTGCTCATGGGGCTGAATGACTATTTTGCCCTCTTTTGAGGAGGATTATCTTTGGAATTACTAGCACCTGCCGGGTCTTTCGAGGCCCTGCGCGCCGCCGTGGAAAACGGTGCGGATGCGGTGTACTTGGGAGGCAAGAACTTTAACGCTCGGGCCGCGGCAGCCAACTTCGGTCCGGACGAGCTGAAGGCCGCCTTCGATTACTGCCACGTGCGTGGAGTAAAAGTCTACGTCGCGGTGAACACCCTCCTGCGTGAAGATGAGCTGGAACAGGCACTCTCCTACCTCGCGGATCTCTACAGCTGGGGAGCGGATGCGGTGATCGTGCAGGACTTGGGGCTTGTGCGAAGGGCACGCCAGGAACTGCCCGATCTGGAGCTGCACGGAAGCACCCAGATGACACTGCACAATATCTGGGATGTCAAGCATGCCGAAGAACTGGGGCTCAGGAGGGTTGTTCTCGCGCGAGAACTGGGAAAGACCGCCATCCTGGAAATCAAGAAGATGGTTGGGCTTGAACTGGAGGTTTTCGTCCACGGTGCTCTGTGCATCTGCTACTCAGGGCAGTGTCTGATGAGCAGCTTGATCGGCGGCCGGAGCGGCAACCGCGGCCGCTGCGCCCAGCCCTGCCGCCAGCCTTACACTCTCCTCGGGATGGGAGCGCCGGGTGAATACGTTCTTTCGCCCCGCGATCTCTGCCTCATCGGCCACCTCAATGAACTGCGTGAGGCCGGGGTTGCTTCGCTGAAGATAGAAGGGCGGCTGAAAGGTCCTGATTACGTGGGTGTAGTGGTGCGCACCTACCGGGCTGCTCTTGACGGCCTCTCCCATGACCCCCGGGAACTTGCCACAGTGTTCAACAGGGGCTTCACAACCGCCTATGTCAATGACCGGCCGCCTGGTGACCTCATCACCTATCTGCCCCCGAGCAGCGAAGAGCGCACTGGCACCGCCAGGGATACATACACCTCCCCTAAGGCCACGCGGAGAGTCAAGGCTCGTCTTCAAGCGAGGTTGCACCTGGGAGAGGTGCTTCACCTCGCGCTTTCCGACATTGATGGCGTCTGCGTGGAAACCAGCGGCAGCCTGCCTGCTGAACCCGCAGTGAGCGGCGGGCTCTCATTGGAGCTGCTCCGGGAGAAACTGTTGAGGTTGGGTAACGATCCCCTTGAGATAGTGGAGTTCGAGGCAGAGCTTGCGCCAGGCCTGCACCTGCCGGTGAGCGAGTTGAACCGTGTCAGGCGCGAGCTGGTGGCCCGGTGGGAGGAAGCGCGCCTGGCCCGGTTCAAAAAGAGGCAGCCTCCTGCGACCCTGGCCCGCCAGCCCCTGCCGCCAAGGCCGAAGCCCGAAGAGGTGAAGATCGCAGTCACCGTGTCCGATCGAGCCAGCGCGGCCGCGGCCCTCGCGGCCGGTGCCTCTCTGATCTATTTCTCCGGCGCCGTTTTCCGGAGAACGCCTCAGGACTGGTTGGCCGAACTGAGCGAGGTTTGGGAGCGCGGCAGGGAAGCAGGGGTACCGGTATTTGCCCATCTGGAAAGGATCACAGAAAACGAGGCCTTTCCCGAGATCGAGAAGGCCCTTCGCAAGCACAGGTTCGATGGGGTGCTCCTTGGCAATTTCGGAACCTGGCAGAAGGTGCGGGAAATCTGCGGCGATCTGCCGGTGCACACCGATCTGGCGTTTAACGTTTTCAACTCCTCGGCACTGGAGCAGCTGGCGGAGGAAGGTGCCGCGCTTGCCACGGTGTCCCTGGAGCTGAAGTTGAGCCAGATCAAGATGATCTGCGGGTCAGCGCCGCTGGAGGTGGCCTTGGTGGCCCACGGTCCATTGGAGTCGATGGTGACCAAGCACTGTTGGTTCCGGGATCAAGGCTGCCGCGCCCAGTGCCAGAGTGCCTCTGTGCAGCTCAAGGACAAAAAGGGCTTTGTCTTTCCTGTCAAATTCGACCGCTGGTGTCGGATGCATGTTTTCAACTCCAAGGAACTGTCTCTGCTGGATCGTCTTGAGCAGGTAAAAGACAGTGGAGTGAGCTATGTAAGGATCGAGGGGCGCACCAAGGACCCAGCCTGGATAAGTGAGACGGTGCGCGCCTACAAACGGAGGCTCGCCGGCGAAGAAGTGGGGCTGAAAGGGGACTTCACCAAGGGCCACTACTTCCGCGGCGTGCTGTAAGGTGGTGCTGCAATATGAATGAGAAGAGTCTGCGAGTCTTGGAATGGCCCAAAGTGCGGCAGATGGTTGTGGATCGCGCCAGTTTTTCCTTGAGCCGCGAGATGCTGGGCCAGCTCCAACCCAAGACCGAGCTCAGCGAAGTGGTGCGCGACTTAAACCTAACGACTGAAGGTGTGCGGCTGCTGTGGAAGCACGGCGAGCCGCCTTTCGGTGGCGCGAGCGATATCCGGACGGCCGTGAACCGGGCCCGCCTCGGCGGGATCCTAGATCCACAGCAGCTGCTTTCCGTGGCTGATCTGCTGTACTGCACCGCCCAGCTGAAAAAGTATCTGAGCGATGAAGATGGACCTCTGAGCGAGTACCGTGACGGGCTGGTTCCGCTGCAGAGCGTGCGGGATGAAATCGAACGCTGCCTAGACCATGACGGTACGGTGCGCGATTGGGCTTCTCCAGAGCTGGGGAAGATCCGCAGCAAGATGAGGGCCCTGGCCAACCGGCTGAAGGAACGCCTTGACAACCTGGTCCACTCGTCTGAGATGCAGAAGGTTCTGCAGGAGCCGATCATCACAGTGCGGAACGGCCGTTATGTGGTGCCGGTGAAGGCCGAGTACCGCAGCAGGTTTTCCGGCATTGTCCACGACCAGTCGGGCAGCGGCGCCACGCTGTTCATGGAACCGGCCTTTGCTGTGGAGCTGAACAATGAGTTGAGCGTAGCGGCCCAGGAAGAGCAGGCAGAGGTGGAGCGCATCCTCAAGCGTCTCAGCCTATCCGTGGGTGAGCATGGGCAGGAACTCCTGGAGAACCTTCAGATCGCGGCCGAGCTGGACTGCATCTTTGCCAAAGCTCGCTGCAGCCGGGCCATGGATGCCGTGGAACCCGCAATCAACGGCGAAGGCAGAATCCACATCAAGCAGGGGCGGCATCCCCTGCTCAAAGGACCAGTGGTGCCCATCGACATCTGGTTAGGGCAGGATTTCCACGTCCTGGTTATTACCGGGCCGAACACCGGCGGGAAGACGGTAACTCTCAAAACCGTCGGTCTGTTCTGCCTCATGGCCCAAGCGGGGCTGCATATACCCGCGGCCGCTGGCTCAACCCTCCCAGTATTCCAGGGCATTTATGCCGACATCGGCGATGAACAGAGTATTGAGCAGAGCTTGAGTACCTTTTCTTCCCATATGAGCACAATTGTGCAGATCCTGGGAGAAGTCCAGGAAGGTTCTTTGGTGCTCTTGGACGAGCTTGGTGCCGGCACGGATCCTACGGAAGGAGCCGCTTTGGCCACCGCCATCCTGGATTATCTGCGCGCCCGAAGGATTCACACGGTGGCTACCACCCACTACTCAGAACTGAAGACCTACGCCTACAGCCATGAAGGTGTGGAGAACGCCAGCGTGGAGTTTGACCTGAAAACACTCAAACCCACCTACCGCCTCTCCATCGGTATTCCCGGAAAGAGCAACGCTTTCGCGATTTCTCGGCGCTTGGGACTGGACTCTGAGATAGTGGAAAGGGGGCAGGAGCTGCTTTCCTCCCAACATGTGCGGGTAGAGGACCTGATCGGGGAGATGGAAAGCAGCCGTCGCCAAGCGGAACAGGACAGAGTGGCGGCAGAGCGCCTGCGCCGGGAGTATGAAGAGCTGAAGGTCCGCTACGAAAAAAGGCTCAAAGAGCTGGAGGAGCGCAGGGAGGAACTGCTCCAACAGGCAAGAGAAGAGGCCCGGGAACTCCTGGACCAGGTCCAGGATGAACTCAACCGGATCCTGGGCGAAGCCCGGCGGATGAGTAGGGAGGAGCTGGAAGAGAGCGTCAAGGAGTACCGCCAGCGGATCCAAGCACGCAGTGAAGAGCTGCGCCGCGAGATCAAGGAAAAACCCAAAGCTGAAGGGCCGAGGAACCTCAAACGCGGCGAAGCTGTCCGGATCAAGAGCCTGAGGCAGAACGGTTTCGTCCTGGAACCACCGGGTGCCAGCGGCGATGTGGCCGTTCAGGCGGGGATCATGCGGATCACTGTGCCGCTTTCGGATCTGGAGCGCTTGGACAGCCCTCAACCGGTTCAGGAAGTTAGGGCGAGCGGCACCAGGCGCGCTAATCTGGCCAAGAGCGCTCAAATCCGGAGCGAAATCGATCTGCGGGGGAAGACAGTGGAGGAAGGACTCGCTCTGGTGGATAAGTACCTGGATGATGCCTTCCTTTCTTCCATCGGCAGGGTGCGCCTGATTCACGGCAAGGGCACAGGTGCCTTAGGAGACGCCATCCAGCGCTACCTAGCCGGCCACCCGCATGTCAAGGAGTTTCGCTATGCCGATCCCAATCAAGGCGGGCACGGCGTGACCATTGTGGAGATCCACCGGCCGAGTTAAGGGTGCTGGAAAAACAGAACAGGAGGATCTGGTGCCATGCAGAGGGTAAGTTTTGGGATTGTGGGTTCGGGTTTCATGGGCCAGAGCCACGCCAAGGCTCTGGCGGCCATCCCCGATGCCTGTGTCCGCTGGATCTGCGGCCGGGACACCGACAAGGTGAGTGAACTAGCTTCCCAGGTTGGTGGTCAGGGCACAACGGATCTGGAGGAGGTACTCGCTGACCCGCTGGTCGATGCTGTGTTGGTCTGCGTTCCCACCGGCCTGCACAAAGATGTGGCCATCGAGGCTCTGCGGGCGGGAAAGAGGGTGCTGTGCGAGAAGCCTGTGGCGCTGACCTTGGCGGAGGCAGATGCCATGATTGCGGCTGCAGCCGAAGCTGCTCGCCGCGCCGGTATCGTCGAGGGCGATCGGGAGCACCTGGCGGCCCATTTCTTGATGATCGGCCACGTGCTGCGCTTCTGGCCGGAGTACGAGGAACTTCAGGCCTTGAACGAGCAGGGAGCGTTCGGAGGGATCGCGTCCCTGGAACTGGAACGGCTGAGCACAGCACCTAAGTGGGCAGATTGGTTCTCTGATCTGTCCATGAGCGGGGGCATGGTGGTGGACCTCATGGTGCACGACTTCGACATCGCCTGTTCTCTGCTGGGCGTTCCGCAGACTGTCACTGCCTGGGGTGCGAAACCCCCAAGCGGTGACTGGAAGCATGTCCATGTGCTGATCACCTTCGCCGGAGGAGGGAAGGCCCATGTCGTGGGCAGCCACCTGATGCCGCCTGCTTACCCCTTCACTTCTTCCGTAAGGGTTGTGGGTGAACAGGGTGCGGCTGAGTACCGCTACACCGCGGGGGGCACGAGTGTAACGGACAGCGCCGCCATGCCAAGCCCGTTGATCTACTACTCGGCAGAGGGCGTTCGCTATCCCTTAGAGGAGGGTGTGGCCGCGGATCCCTATGCACGGCAGCTCGCTTACTTCATCGGGTGTGTCCGTGAGAACCGCGCTGTGGAGCGGGGAACGCCCCTCCAGGCCAAGACCGCTCTTGCGGTGGCGTTGGCAGCCCGCCAGTCTCTGGCCACGGGCACCAGTGTGGGCATTGAGTTGACAAAATGAAAGGCAGCTGCCAACTTAGAGAAGGATTTGGTTGGAATGTTACAGAACATCTAAAGTGTTGTAAGGTAACTGCCTAGCCGGCTGGGAGGTGGTCGCAGAAGTCGTGCTTCAACTTCTTTTGGCGGAACCTGGTTCAGTAAGATCTGAAAGGAGATGCGGTATGAAGAGAGTTTCATTGGTGTTGGTTATGGCGCTGCTGTTCTCATCCCTGGCTTTTGCACAGCCTGCTTTGGCCAAGTTTAAGATCGGTGTGTTGGCGCCCGCCGTTACCCATGGTTGGGTTGCAGCTGTGGCGTATCATGCGGAGAACCGCCTCAAGGAACTGGGCGATGAGGTTGAGTACAACATCCAGACCAGCAACAACGCTGAAGAGATGACAGCTCAGCTTGACGACCTGATGACCTGGGGCGCCGATGCCATCGTAGCCTTCCCGCAGTGGACAGGTATGGAAGTTCCCATCCAAAGGGCTGTGGACTCGGGTATCATCGTTGTAAACTTCGACATCGTGATCGATGTTGATGGAGTTTACCGTGTAACTGGCGACAACTATGACATGGGTGTTCAGGGTGCCTACTACATCGTGGAGAAAGTGGGCCCCGAGGCCACCGTTGTGATGCTGGAAGTGCCAACTTCGGGTTCTGTATCCGAACTGCGTAAGGCAGGATTCCTTGACACGATCAAGGAGATCGCACCCAACTTGACGGTCTACACCTACGCCACCAAGTTTACGGTGGAAGACGGTCTGAAGGATATGGCCGACATCCTGATGAAGCATCCCAAGATCGATGCCGTGTACTCCATGGACGATGAGACCTCCAAGGGTGCTCTCCAGGCCATTTGGGAAGCCGGCCGGACAGATGTTAAGGTTATCACCGGTGGCGGCGGCATGCAGGACTACTTCTTGATGATGCCTGAGCACGAGGACATCTGGATCCAGTCTGCTCTGTACAGCCCGGCCATGGTGAAGGACGCAGTCGACGTAGCGCTGAAAGTCCTGAAGGGCGAAGAGGTTGAGCAGGTCAAGGTCATCCCGACCACCATCGTTGACCGCACCAACTACAAAGACTTCCTGGATGCTGGCGCACCGTATTGATGCCTGCTTGTGATCCTGCTGCAAGAGGCGGCTTCGGCCTCCTCTTGCAGTTCCCTTTTCGGTTACAATGCCTTTTGGATGTGATGTCATGATCGAAATGCGCAACATCTGCAAGTCCTTCGGGACCAACCAGGTCCTAAAGGACGTATCCATCACCATCAACGATGGTGAGATCTGCGCCCTGATCGGGGAAAACGGCGCCGGCAAATCAACGTTGATGAACATTTTGGGCGGCGTGCTGCCAGCGGACTCGGGGGCGATCTACCTCAACGGGAAGCAGGTCCGCTTCGCCAACCCCGCAGAATCCCTGAAGGCCGGCATAGCCTTTATCCATCAGGAACTGAACCTGATCAACGATCTACCCGTCTTCGAGAACATGTTCTTGGGGCGGGAGATCAGGAGCAGATTGGGAAGGATCGATCTGGAAGCCATGGAGGAGAAGACCGCAGATGTCTTCCGCAGGATGAACATCGAGCTCGATCCCCGCGCGATGGTGCGTGATCTCGATGCCTCTTACAAGCAGATTGTGGAGATCTGCCGGGCTATCCTGATGGATGCCTCGGTGATCATCATGGATGAACCCACCACGTCCTTGACCGAGCCCGAGATCAGGCGGGTGTTCCAGATGATGGAAACGCTGCGGGATCAGGGAGTTGGCATCATTTTTATCTCCCACAAGCTGAACGAAGTTATGGATATCTGCGAGCGGTATATGGTTCTGCGCGATGGGGAACTGGTCGCCGAGGGGAAGGTGGCGGAGGTTACCACTGATGAGCTGGCACGTTACATGGTGGGCCACGACGTGCGAACCGAGCAGTTAACCCGCACGGTTCGCATCGGTGAGGAAGTCCTCAGGGTGGAGAATCTGAGCCACCGGACCTTCTTCCGCAATGTGAGCTTCAGCGTGCGCAGCGGGGAGATCTTAGGTTTCACGGGCCTTTTGGGCGACGGCAGAAGCGAGCTGTTCCAGGCTCTGTTCGGAGCTCAGGACATCCAGTCTGGGATGGTCTGGCTGGACGGCCGGGAGGTAAGGATCCAGAGCACCGAGCATGCCCTTGAACTGGGCATAGGGTATCTGCCGCGCAACCGCAAAGAGAATGCAATTATCAAAGACATGGATATTATGGAAAACGCCTCCATCGTCACCTGGCCCCTCTTTGCCAGAAATGGCGTCATAGACAAAAACAGACACGCGGGTCTGTTTGCTGAGCAGAGGGAAAGGCTGGGTATCAGACTTCAGCGGGTCACCGACCCGATAAACACGCTGTCTGGCGGAAACCAGCAGAAGGTTGTCCTGGCCAAATGGCTGGCGGCCAGGCCTAAGGTCCTTATCCTGGACAACCCCACTCAAGGGGTTGATGTGGGGGCCAAGGAAGAAATATACGACATTATCTTGAACCTTGCGGAACAGGGCTTGGCGATCATCGTACTGTCGAGTGAAGCTCAGGAAGTGATCCGGCTCTGTGACCGAGCTCTGGTGATGTACCAGGGACATATCCAGGGAGAAGTCTCGGGCAGCACCATGAACGAGCATGATATTATGAGACTTGCCACCGGCGGTGCGCTGGATGCAAGTTAAAAGGCGGGTAAGACCATGAAAGCAATGGAGACTGGCAGGAAGACAGGATTCAGCAGTTGGTTGAGGCTGCGTTGGTCAACAGAATCCCATTTTGGCACCGTTTTGGTGCTGCTGGTCTTGATCATAATGCAGACGGTTGTCTTGGGGTTTGATTTCGGCTCATTTGGCGAATGGTTCAGCGCCTGGGGGAGGAACTGGATCAACATCCTGCGAAACAACGCTGGAGTTGGCATCATCGCCTTGGGAATGGCCTTCGTCATCATCGCGGGTGGGATTGATCTATCTGTGGGTTCGACCTTGGTGGCCATCGGTGCCGCCAGCATGATGATGCTCGATATTGGTCCCAAAGGATTCCTGGGCAATCTAGGCATAACTGGTCTGCCCGCCTTCGCCTTGACCATAGTCTTGGCGGTGCTCATGGGTCTGGTATTGGGCGTCCTCACCGGACTTTTGATCACCAAGGGCAGGATCGCGCCCTTTGTGGCTACGTTAGGTTCCATGAAGATCCTGCGCAGCGTGACGCAGCATTTCATGCAGGGCTACAATCCCAGGATACCCCGAGAATTCCTGCAGCTTGCCAATCTCCAGGTCGGCGGGTTAATGTTTATGCCCATCATCTACTGGCTGGCTATCGCCTTGATTCTGATCTACGTATCCCAGCGGACGGTGTGGGGGCGTCAGGTGATCGCCGTGGGCTCCAACGAGCGGGCTGCCCAGCTCTCGGGCGTTAACGTGAACCGGGTCAAGATAGGGACTTATTCCTTGATGGGCGTCTTGGTGGGTATTGCCTCAATTATCCAGGTAGCGCGCATCGGCACCATGGACTTCGCAAATGCAGGCAGCGGCTACGAGATGGATGCTATTGCGGCGGTTGTGGTCGGCGGGACCAGCATGCGCGGCGGCCGCGGTACCATCTTCGGCACTGTCCTAGGCATGCTGATAATTGCCGTGATGAACAATCTCCTCAACCTCTTCGGCGTTCCGCCCTTCCTGCGGGAGGCAGCGAAAGGCGTCATTGTGATCGGCTCGGTACTCCTTCAGCGCAAAGGGAACGTCTGAACATCTGAGGCATCGTGGAAAACCCCCGCTGTTCGCCTTCTGGGCGAGTGCGGGGGTTTTGCTAGTTGCTGAGGAAGGGGATGCTCTGCCACCAGGGTTGCGAACAGCGGGGCGAGTACTCGGTAGGTTCAGTCCCGGCGATGAAGATCTCGCTCCGGATCTCCTCCCGAGGCAGATTGCAGTTATCCGTGACAAGAAGGCCGGTCTCTGTGTCGATCATGATCCCTTCCACCAGGCCTGGGGGTTTGGGAAAGTCCCTCACCGGCGTGTTTTTGAGCGCTTCTTTCATGAAGTTGCCCCAAATAGTGGCGGCATTCCATGAACCGTACATAACCCCTTGGTAGATCATGCCCTTGGGCGTATCCTCTCCGAACCAGACCCCTGCCACCAGATCTGGTGTATAGCCCACAAACCATGCGTCCTGGTAGTCGGAATGGGTACCCGTCTTTCCCGCCGCGGGGCGCCCGATCTTCGCATTCTTGCCCGTGCCTCGTTCGATGACTCCCCGGAGCATGTCTGTCATGATATAGCTGGTCTGCTCGCTGAGCACCACTTGGTAGCGAGGAGTCTGCTCATAGAGGACTTTTCCGTTGGCATCGGTGACCCGCCAGATGGCGAAAGGTTCAGCTTTGATGCCCTGGTTAGCCAAGACGCCATAGGCTGTGACCATCTCCAGGAGCGACACTCCCTTGGTCATGCCGCCCAAGGCCAGAGGGGCCAGCCCTAGGTCGTTTACCCGGCCCTGCTCCACAAAGGTGGTGATGCCCATGCGCTTGGCATAGTCAATCACGGTCTGGGGCCCGAGCTCCTCGACCACCTTGGCTGCCACCACGTTGAGCGATTCCTCCAGTGCCTCGCGCACCGTGACGGCTCCAGAGAAGGTCCCGTAGTAATTCTGAGGTTTCCAGACCTCGCCGGTGATCAGCTTGAACTCTGTGGGTTCATCCATGTACACTGTGGCCGGTGTCAGCTTGCCGCTGTCGATGCCTGCCGTGTAGGGGAAGACCTTGATGGCCGAACCAGGCGAGCGGAGCGCCTGCACACTGCGGTTGAAGCTGTCTTCGCCCCTGCCCCCAACCATCACCCTGATCTCGCCTGTCTGCGGCACCATGGCCAGGACGGCCCCTTGGGGTTGGGTGAGGTTCCCTTGGTTCGACTTGTTGACTGGCAGGCCTTCGAGGAGCGCCTTCTCTGCTGCATGCTGCATGTCTAGATCCAAAGTGGTGTAGACCCGCAGGCCTCCTTTGAAGACCATGTCTTCGCCGAACATGTCGGTAAGCTGACCGACCACGTAATCAACGAAGTAACGGGCCTGAACCTGCCTGGTCTTCCGCTCGGCCACAACCAGAGGCTCAGCCTTGGCCGCTTCCGCCTCTGCTGCAGTTATGAAGCCGACTTCCTGCATCCGGCTGAGCACGAAGTTGCGCCTTTCCACGGCTATGTCGGGGTTGACGAAGGGCGAATACCTGGTAGGCCAGCGGATCACGCCGGCGATCAGGGCCGCTTCTGCTAGGGTCAATTCCTTGGCCGGCTTGCCGAAAAAGGCTCTTGCACCGGCCTCGATGCCGTAGATGCCGTGATTGAGGTAGAACTCGTTTAAATAGGCCTCCAGGATCTCATCCTTGGAGTACTTGCGTTCGATCTGCACAGCCCAGAGGAACTCCTCCAGCTTGCGCATGATCGTCTTTTTCTGGGTCAAGAACACATTCCGGGCCAGCTGCATGGTGATGGTGCCGCCGCCTTGGGAAAACGACCATTCCTTTAGGTTCACCAAGATGGCGCGGCCGAAGGCAATGAAGTTGATCCCATGGTGGTTGTAGAACTCGTCATCTTCGATGGCGATAACCGCGTTTTTCACGTGCTCGGGTAGCTCGTTGATGTCCACCGGAATGCGGTTTTCCGTGTACAGATCCGTGATTAACCGCCCGTTGATATCATAGATGTAAGTAGTGAAGCTCTGGCGGATGTTGACTTGATCAAGACTTGGAGCGCTGCGCAGGTAAGCGGAAACCACTCCGGCAAAGGCACCAAGCAAGGTGGAGCCAACGATCACTAGTATATAAACGGCTGCAGTCCGTTTTTTCAATACCAAACACCCCCGAAGGACAGTTCCAGGACTATTATAACATATATTTTCGCCGCCCAATCCCCATCCCCTAGGGTTGGCGGGCCAACTTTGCCGGCACTTGAGTGAGGTGAGGCGCCGTGATAAACTGGCAGGGGAAGGGCAAGCTCACCTGGCGCACCTATACAGGCCTGGTGCTGTTTGCTATCGCCCTGCTCTTGGTGATCTTCCTGATGCTGATGGAGGCGCGCCTTGCTCCGGTGCTGCGCGCTTGGGCAGAAACCAGGGCCGTCGCCCTTGCCACCACGGCGATCAACTCGGCTGTGGAGGAGCTGATGGCTGCGGGACTGGACAGTACTGAGATCGCTCAGCCTATCCGGGACAGCTCTGGCGCTCTGCAGGGTGTTCAGTATGACATGGGCGAGGTGAACCGGGTAAGCAGTCAGGTTGCGCAGCGCATCACTGCCAGCTTGAGTAGCCTCGGCCATGAGCACTTTTCCATCCCCCTGGGCCAGCTGGCCGGACTGCACTTTCTTTCGGCTCGCGGGCCGGGCCTGCCGGTGCGCATGGTGCCGGTTGGGGCCGTCACCGCAACCCCGGGGGCCAGCTTCGAGAGCGCTGGGCTGAACCAGACCTGGCACCGGGTTTTCCTGGACGTAACGGTAACAATGCGGGTGGCGGTGCCGCTGCTCGCGGAGGAGATCAGCGTCTCGGCGCGGGTGCCTATCGTGGAGGAGATCTTCATAGGCGCCGTCCCGAGCTGGTATTTCGCCGGTCAGGATAACGTAACTGTCCAGGAAGGCCGTTTGGAGTTCCCGTTGAAATGAGGGTTGCAGATGCCGCTCTACAATCACAGCCTGGCGGAACGGAGGTGGCTTGAGCTCAGGGCAGAGAAGAGCTCAACCGAAGGGAATCTTCCCACCGCCTGCACCGTGCTTGTTCCCGGGAAAACCGAAGCCGTGGGGTTGGAGAACGCCAGGCTTCTGGTGCTCACGGATTTCTTCGCCTCAGCGATTTGGGGAAGAGACTTCACCCATCGAGTCATTGGAACTACCGAGAACCTGTCCAAGAAAGTGCTCCGCCTGGGAATCGAGGCTTCACCGGCGACCAATGCAACCGACTGTCAGCTCGCGGTTCTGCCCAGGGACTTCCCCCAGGTTTGGCGGGGGATCGCCTTTTCTTCAGCGGTTGCATGCGGCCGTCTCCTCGGCGGGCCGCCCCTTGAGCTCATCCTTCCGGATTTCGGTGGAGATGCTCTGCGCCTCTTCTTCTTGTTCCAGGGTCCGCCTGAGCGGGATTATTCCTTTAACTGGCACGGCCTTTCCAGTGCCTACCGCTTTGTGCAGAGAGTGTGGCGCTTGTCCCAGAGCCAAGAACAACAGCCCGCTCCTTCCGATGCGGCCGGCGCCCTCCGTGCCCTGACAGCAGTTGTGCGAGCCCGCATAGATAAGCGAAAACCCCACACCGCACTGGCCGCGATCATGGCTTACCTAAAAGACAAAACCGCCCTTTCCCCAGTTGAGTTGAGGGCGGTCGCTGAGCTTCTGCGTCCCTTTGCTCCAGTCTTGAGTGCCGAGCTAAGCGGCCTTGTAACGTCTGTCCAGGATGATGATCACAGGCAGGCAGACGAGGCAGATGGCTAAGGCGATGATCTGGCTGAGCACGAACGGTCCGTAGAGCTCGCTGTGCTGGCGCAAAAAATCGAGGAAGAAGCGCACGAGCGAATGGACGAACAGGGTGCGGAAGAAGGCATAGCCGTTGTACTTCGGGTTCTGCGCCCATTTCCAAGCGAACGGGAGGATGATCAGTGCCGCAGCCACCTCGTAAAGCTGGGTGGGGTGAACAGGCCCCAGTGTGGTGGGGAACTCCACGCCCCATGGCAGATCTGTGGGCGGGCCGTAGAGCTCGCCGTTGAGGAAGTTGCCCGTCCTGATGAGGATGTGGCCCACCGACAGGATCGGTGCCGCGATATCAGCCAGCTGCCAGTAGCGCAGTTTGTGCTTCCTTACGAAAGGTATACCGATAACCATGATCGTCAGGATAGCGCCCTGGGAAGACATGCCGCCCCGGGAGAAGATCTCCAAGGGGTTTTGGAGGTAATAGCGCCAGTGGGGCAGAACAGCTCCCAAGCGGCTGCCGATGAGCCCTGCAAAGGCGCAGAGAAAATAGAGGTTTTCGATTACATGCCAGTCGAGGCCGTAGAGTTTGCTGAAGTGGCGGGAGATGAAGTACGCTGCGACAAAGGTGCCGGCCATCAAGATGCCGTACCAGTAGATATCGAGTGAACCGATGCTGAACGCTATTGGCGCCACGCCTACCACCTCGCGAAGTCTGATAGAGGCTTATTCCACTTTTATCCCCAAATACCTGCTCCCATGGGAGGAACGGCTATGAAGAGAATTGTTTTGACCGGGGGAGGAACCGCCGGCCACGTCACCCCGCACCTTGCTCTCATCCCGCACCTGCGGCAGAGGGGCTGGGAGGTCCATTATCTCGGCACCCAAGACGGCATTGAGCGGCAGCTGGTGGGCAGCCAGCTTCCGTATTATCCGATCAGCGCCGGAAAACTGAGGCGCTATTTCTCTTGGCGCAACCTAAGCGATCCATTTCGGGTGATCAAGGGCGTGGCCGATGCTTACCGCCACCTGAGGCGCATCCAGCCGTCCATCGTCTTCAGTAAAGGAGGATTTGTGGCCGTACCGGTGAGCTTGGCAGCCTGGCTTCTGCGCATCCCCGTCATTCTGCACGAATCGGACCTGACCCCAGGTTTGGCCAACCGCCTCTGCGCGCCCTTTGCCAGAAAGCTCTGCGTCGCCTTTCCCGATTCCCTGAATTACCTGAAGGGCGGTGCAGCGAGGAAGGCCGTTGTAACAGGAACGCCTATCCGGGAAGAGCTTCTAAAAGGATCCAGGGAGAAGGGCCTGGCCATCTGCGGCTTCAGCGATAGGCGGCCCGTGCTTCTCGTTATTGGTGGGAGCCTTGGTTCGGCTCTGCTCAACCGCACGATCCGCGAGAACCTGGCGCAGCTGACAGGCAGGTACCAGATCATCCACATCTGCGGCCGGGGTAACCTGGAGCCGGAGATGAAAAGCCCTGGCTATTATCAGCTGGAGTACGCCGGAGAAGAGCTGCCCCATCTTCTGGCAGCAGCCGACCTAGTCCTGTCACGGGCAGGGGCCAACGCGATCGTCGAACTGGTGGCTCTTGCCAAGCCGAACGTCTTGGTCCCCCTCTCCAGGCGGGCCAGCCGGGGAGACCAGATCCTAAATGCTGCGTCCTTCGCCAGGCAAGGCCTCAGTCTTGTGATCCAGGAGGAAGAACTGAACGGGAAGGTACTTCACGAAACCCTGGGCGAACTGGAGAAAGACCGCGAGCGTTTCATCGCGGCCATGCAGTCGTCGCCAATCAAAGACGGGACCTCCAAAATACTGAATCTCATTGAGGAAGAGGCGCGGAGGGGTTAGTTGCCGGCGCGTTGCAAGTGTGTTAAGATGGAAATGCACACCAATAGATGGGAGGGACCCTCATGTCAGTTAAGCTGGCCGTTGTTTACTACAGTTCCACTGGTACCAACTATCAGCTGGCCCAATGGGCGAAGGAAGGTGCAGAGGAGCTGGGGGCAGAAGTGAGAGTGCGAAAAGTGCCGGAGCTGGCTCCTCAGGCAGCCATTGAGTCAAACCCTGCCTGGAAAGCCCACTATGAAGCCACTCAAGATGTGCCCGAAGTGCAGCTCAGCGACTTGGAATGGGCTGACGCCATACTCTTCAGCGTGCCAACCCGTTTTGGCAACATGGCCGCCCAGATGCGTCAGTTCCTGGATACGACAGGTGGGTTGTGGTTCCGCGGAAAATTGGTGAACAAGGTCGTCAGCGCCATGACCTCCGCGCAGAACCCCCATGGGGGTCAGGAGGCTACCATCTTGTCGCTGTACACAACTATGTACCACTGGGGAGCCATCGTGGTGGCACCGGGCTATACCGACCCGGTCGTGTTTGCAAGTGGCGGTAATCCCTACGGCACCAGCGTAACGGTGGACCAGGAAGGGAAGATGGTTGAAGACGTTGAGGCGGCGGTCAAACATCAGGCCAAACGGGTGGTAACCGTAACCGAATGGCTCATAAAGGGAAGAGAGTAGCGCAAAGGGCAGGATGACCTGCCCTTTCTTCGTTCATTGAACCGTGATCTGTTTTGAACTCTCCCAAAGGCCGTGGATGTTGCAGTAGCTGAGGGCAAGAAGGGTCCCGCTCTGTTTCAGCCGCACGGTCACCCGTGCTGCAGGCTCAGTGAAGCAGGGGCCTTCGTTGGCGCCCTTGATCCCTTCGCCGTGGGCCGTGAACTGAATGTCGGCTAACTCGAAGGTGAACCCTTCCTTGGGCTGGAAGAGGAGCTTGATCCAGCTGATGTGGTGTTCTGTGGTGTTGGGGTGGGGAACCCCTTCCCCGATGCTCACTTTGATCTCTACCGGCTCGCCCGCTGCCACGCTGTCTGGAGCGTCAATGACCGGTACGTGTTTTTCACTCGTCCAATCACCGCTGCGCAGTACCTCACCGAGTTTCATACGCTACCTCCTTTGAGAATTAGTTGCGTAGTCCATACTTCTAGAAATGGCGAATTTCTCCTGCGTCACCCCTTGTCATAAACGGGGGAGAGAGGCACATGCTACGCGGGAGGTGAGGTCATGCCTACGTGTCCCTTCTGCAATCAACCTATGGACAGGGTAAACCGTGACGACCATGAAGCCTTTGCCGATCTGTTCCGCTGCGGGGCATGCCAGATCGAACAGGCTGTCTACTGGGACCACGGCGAAAGGCTCTTGGCGTGGGACTACGATCCGAGTGATGAGGTCTGAGCGGCCTGGCTGCCGCACTGGCTGCTTCGCTGCTTCCCGGCCTGTTCTGGCTCTGGTACTTCCGGCGCTACGACATTAGGGATCGGGAGCCGCCAGCCCGGCTCGCCCAGTGCCTAATCTACGGCGCGTTGGCGGTCGCACCGGCACTCGCATGGGAAGCACCTTTTCGGGAACTGCTGCAGAGTTCGCCGCCCATTTCGGTGCAGTTCGCCCTCTCGTTTCTCGTGGTCGGGCTGGGGGAAGAGTCCTGCAAGCTCCTGGCTGTCTGCCTAGCCGTCTGGCGAGCGGAGGAATTCAGCGAACCGATGGACGGTATCCTCTACGCCATCGCCGGCGGGATCGGTTTTTCTGTGGTGGAAAACATCCTCTACATTTCCGCCTTCGGGCTGGCTGCCGCGCCGCTGCGCGGTACAGTGGCAGCCTTGGCCCATATCGCCTTTTCGGGCCTTGCCGGGTATTTCCTCGGCCAGGCCCGTTTCGGCACCCAGCCCGTTCTCACCACAGCCAAGGGGTTGGGCACCGCTGCCGCAGCCCACGGCCTCTACGATTTTCTCCTCCTGAGTCAAGTGGTGCCTCCTTGGACCGTTGTGCTGCTCGTTGCTGGCCTCCAGGGCCTGCTGTTTGCTTCCATAGGCAGAGCACTCCAAGTTCCCTTCCGGAGGTAACTGTTGTCGTTGGCGGTTGCGCTGTGCTACAATAGTTGGCGGAAAGGAAGTGACACTATGGCAGGACATTCCAAGTGGGCCAACATCAAGCACAAGAAGGCCAAAGAGGATGCGAAACGCGGTCAGGTTTTCACGAAGCTGGCCAGGAAGATCACCGTCGCAGCTAAGGAGGGTGGACCTGATCCAAACTCCAACATGCGCCTGAGGTTGGCCATAGACGAAGCCCGTTCCTTCAATATGCCCAACGACAACATCGAGAGGGCGATCCAGCGGGCAGTGGGAAGCCTGGAAGGAGTGTCCTACTCAGAAGTGTTCTACGAAGGTTACGGTCCCAATGGTGTGGCCATCATGCTGCAGGCCTTGACAGACAACCGCAACCGGACAGCAAGCGAAGTCCGTCATCGGTTCTCGAAATACGGCGGCAGCCTCGGGGAGAGCGGCTGCGTAGCCTGGATGTTCCAGCGCAGGGGACTGCTGGTCGTGGAGCGCGGCGAGGGTATTGACGAGGACGAAATAATGCTCCTAGCTCTGGAAGCCGGCGCCGAAGACGTTGCAGTGGATGGCGACGTTCTGGAAATCTACACTGAGCCAACAGAGTTTATCCGGGTCAAGGAGGAACTGGAGGGAAAAGGCCTGAGTTTCGTCGGCGCGGAAATCAGCTTCATCCCCCAGAACACGGTGCAGATCGGCGAAGAACAGGCTGAGAAGGTGGAGAAGCTCATCGAAGTGCTTGAGGAACTTGACGAAGTACAGGAGGTTTACGCCAACTACGAAGTGCAGTGATCAGGGAATATCTGCCAGGCCCTGGGGCATACTCCTTCCCAGGGAGGGAACTGGATGCGCAGGGCGGTTGTACTGGTGATCCTTGCTGTGCTCTTCTTCATCTTGGGTTTTCTCATATCCCGGAGGCTTTTTTCCCTGTTTGCCTCTGCATTGGCGGCTTGAACTAAAGGCACCTCAGGCTGCGCTCGGCCAGAGCGAGGCTTGAGGTCTTTTTTTGCCACAGCCCAGGCAAGGATATGCCGCACGAAGTGTCGAATAGAGGGGCGAGGTGTGATGCGGTGATTGTATTGGGAATTGACCCCGGGCTGGCCATCACCGGTTTTGGGGTGGTGCGCGTCGAGAACAACCGCCAGGTTGTGCTGGGATACGGTGCTATCCGCACCCCCGCCGGGGACAGCACCGCTCGGCGCCTGGAGACCATCTATCGTGAGCTCAGCAAGCTGATAGCGGAGTTCTCACCCAGCTGCCTTGCGGTGGAAGAACTCTTTTTTAACAAGAATGTCACGACAGCGCTGGCGGTTGGACAGGCGCGGGGAGTGGCTATCCTTGCTGGTTCCCATGCAGGCCTGCCCATCTTTGAGTACACTCCGCTGCAGGTTAAGACGGCTGTCACCGGGTACGGTCGGGCAGCCAAAGAACAGGTAGCCTACATGGTGTGTATGCTCTTGGGACTGGATAAAGCCCCAGAGCCGGACGATGTGACCGATGCCCTGGCGATCTGCATCTGCCATGGTTTCAACGCCAATGACTGGGGGAGGGGACGGGGATGATCATTTCCCTTAGGGGACGCTTGGTAGATGCCACCGGCAGCACCGTGATCCTGGATGTTCAGGGTGTGGGTTACGAGGTCAACGCCTCAGGATCGGTGCTGAAAGCCCTTCCTCCCCCGGGCCAAGATCTGCAGGTTTATACCTACCTACAGGTGCGTGAGGATGCAATGGTGCTCTATGGCTTTTCCTCCTGGGAGGAAAGGCGCCTCTTCGAGAGGTTGATGGGCGTTGCTGGTATCGGGCCGAAGAGCGCGCTGGCCATCATCTCCAGCATCTCGCCGGAGGCGTTCATCAGGGCAGTAAAAAGCAAGGATCTCAAAGCCCTCACCCGCCTTCCCGGGGTGGGCAAGAAGACCGGTGAGCGCATCCTGCTCGAGCTGAAGGATGCTTTCCCGGACACCTACTGGCCTGAGGTCGAGGAAAGCAGCCCCGCTGTTCCCCAGGATATTCAGCGCGATGCCGTGGAGGCGCTGGTGGCTTTGGGTTACAGCTTAAGTGAAGCAGAATACATGGTGCGGCAAGCGCAGCCGCACCTGCCCGCCGAATACGATCTGCAGGAGCTGCTCAAGGTGGCTCTGGCGCAGAACAGCCAGCAGAGAGGTGAACGTGTTTGGAGACGGAACGGATAGTCAGTGCATGGAAAAGGCCCGATGACTGGGATGTGGAACGCTCGCTCAGGCCCCGGGCTTTGGCTGAGTATATCGGGCAGGACAAAGTTAAGGAACACCTGCGCTTGTTCATCACCGCGGCTAAGCAGCGCAACGAGGCTCTCGACCACGTGCTGCTTTACGGCCCTCCCGGGCTGGGCAAGACCAGTCTCGCCCACATCATTGCTGCGGAGATGGGAGTTGGGATCCACACCACCTCCGGTCCCGCCATTGAGCGGCAGGGGGATCTAGTGGCTATCCTCACCAGCATGCAGGCCAAGGACGTATTGTTCATCGACGAGATCCACCGCCTGAGCCGTCAGGTGGAGGAAGTGCTTTATCCGGCCATGGAAGATGGGGCCGTTGATATTATGATCGGCAAAGGGCCCGGCGCCCGATCGGTGCGCATCGACCTTCCTCCGTTTACCTTGGTGGGAGCCACCACCAGGGCGGGCATGCTTACTTCGCCGCTGCGCGACCGCTTCGGCATGATCAGCCGCCTGGAACTCTACAGTGTGGAAGACCTCCAGGCCATCGTCAAACGCGCCGCGGCTATCTTGGGCATTGAGATCGATGATGCGGGGGCGGCAGAGATCGCCAAGCGTTCCCGCGGGACCCCTCGAGTGGCCAACCGCCTGCTCAAGCGGGTGCGGGATTTTGCCCAGGTAAGGGCCGACAACCGCATCACCCATGAGGTGGCAAAGGCAGCCCTGCGTTTGTTCGAAATTGACGACGATGGATTGGACCAGATGGATCGGCGCATCTTGTTCACCATCTACAAGGTTTTTGGCGGCGGGCCGGTTGGGGTGGACAGCTTGAGCGCAATAGTGGGCGAAGAAGCGGCCACCATCGAAGATGTCTACGAACCTTTCCTGCTCCAGTTGGGCTTAGTGCAGAGAACGGCTAGAGGCCGCTGTTTGACCAACTTGGGCTATGCCTACCTTGGACTGGAACCGCCCGAAGCAGAAGGTGAAGAGAATTGATCTGGAAGACGGAAGGGATTGTGCTGCGCGTGCGCAATCTGGGCGAAGCGGACCGGATTGTGACCATTTATACGAAAGAGCGGGGAAAACTGAACGCCGCGGCCAGGGGCGCGCGGCGCATGAGGAACCGCCTCCTCAGCTCCACTCAGCCCTTTACCCACGGGGTCTACCTGATCTTCCCCCAGCAGGGCCTTCACAACTTGAGCCAGGCGGAGATCATACACAGCGGTCAGAGCTTGCGAGACGACTTGGAGAAGCTGGCCTATGCCTCGTATCTCGCCGAACTTCTTGATGCGCTTACTCCGGAAGAGGACCCGGCGGAGAGTGTGTTTGCCCTGCTGGCCGGGGTTCTGTCCCTGGCTGAGAAGGGCCGTTTGAAGCTGGCTGCCCGTGCTTTCGAGATCCGGCTCATGCGGGAGCTTGGATACGAGCCCGAGCTCCAGGCCTGCTTAAGCTGCCGCGAACCTCTGCGGGAAAGCCTTTACTTCACCGAACAAGGCGGCATGCTCTGCAGCAAGTGCGCTCCCCAGGTGCCGGGGAGCGTTCCTATCTCCAACGGGGCTTGGGAACTGATGAAGAAGCTCCTGGAGTGGGAGTTGAGCAAACTCACTGTGCTGCATCCCGCCGGCGGTCTCGAGGAAGAGCTGCGCCGGGTGATGCGTAAGTACATAGACTTCCGGCTAGAATACCCTTTGAAGTCCCTGGATTTCCTGGAGACTTTGACAGTTGTTCCGCGGCCGTCTGATTGACATTTTGTGGCTTATTTGGTATATATTAGTAGGAAAAGCGCCCTTTGGGCGCAGCATACGAGCCTCCGGAGAAACCTTTCGTCCCTAGCCATTGGGGGAAAGGTTTTCAAAATAAGAGAGGGGTGGCTGAGTGAACCTTCAGGAAATGATCTTGAAACTGCAGGCCTACTGGGCAGAGCAGGGGTGCATCATCTATCAGCCCTATGATCAAGAAGTCGGTGCTGGGACCATGTCGCCAGCCACTTTTTTGAAAGCACTGGGGCCAGAACCCTGGAATGTTGCCTATGTCCAGCCGAGCCGGCGGCCCACCGACGGCCGCTATGGAGAGAACCCCAATAGGGTTCAGCATTATTATCAATTCCAGGTGATCCTCAAACCCTCGCCCGACAATGTCCAGGACATCTACCTGAAGAGCCTGGAAGCGCTGGGGATTGATCTGCTCAAGCATGATGTGCGTTTTGTGGAAGATGACTGGGAGTCCCCCACTTTGGGCGCCTGGGGTCTGGGCTGGGAGGTGTGGCTGGACGGCATGGAAATCACTCAGTTCACCTATTTCCAGCAGGTAGGTGGCCTGGATGTCAAGCCGGTCTCTGCTGAAATCACCTACGGGGTTGAGCGTCTGGCCATGTTCATCCAGGGAGTGGATTCCATCTTCGATTTGACCTGGGTGGACGGTATTACCTACGGCGATGTTTTCCACCAGAACGAAGTGGAGTATTCCAAGCACAACTTCGAGGCTGCGGATACTGACAAGCTCTTCACCCTGTTCAACCTCTACGAAGATGAGGCCCAAAGGCTCATCAAACAGGGGCTCGTTCTGCCGGGGTACGACTATGTCCTCAAGTGTTCGCACACCTTTAACCTTCTCGATGCCCGGGGGGCTCTCAGCGTGAGCGAACGAACCCGCTTCATCGGCCGTGTTCGGGCTCTGGCCAGGCTTGCCGCGGAGGGCTACCTTGTTGAGCGGGAGAGGCTGGGCTTTCCACTTCTTAAGAGAGGGGCTGTCTAGATGCAGGATCTCTTGCTGGAACTTGGGTTTGAAGAACTGCCTGCTCGGTTCATCGCCGGCGCGCTCAACCAGCTCTCTGAGGCGATTACGGGCAGGCTGAAGCAGCAGCGCTTGAGTTTCGGGAATGTCGTAGTGTTCAGCACACCACGCCGCCTAGCTGTCCTCGTGGAGCAGCTCCAAGAGCAGCAGGAAGACATGGTGGAAGAAGTCAAAGGGCCGCCTCTGAGGATAGCCCAGGATGATCAGGGCAACCTGACCAAGGCCGGTTCGGGGTTCCTCCGCTCGCAGCAGGCCGAAGAGAAGGACGTGCTGATCAAATCCTTCCAGGGAGCCGACTATCTCTACGTGCGCCGGGAGGTAAAAGGTAAGCCGACCCTGACCCTGCTCAAGCCTCTCCTGGAAGAGGCCATCGCCAACCTCACCTTCCCGAAGAACATGCGCTGGGGCGACTACGAGCTGCGTTATGCCCGGCCGCTGCGCTGGATCGTCGCCCTGTTCGGCCGCCAGGTGGTTCCCCTGGAAGTGGGGCCCCTAAGGGCCGGGCAGATCAGTTTTGGGCACCGGCAGCTCAGCGGAGAGCCGATCGTGATCAACGAACCTGGCGATTACAAAGAGGAACTGCGGAAGAACTATGTCCTTGCCGATGCTGAAGAAAGGCGCTCTGTGATCTGGCAGCAGATTCAAGAACTCGCCCGGGAGCACAGTGCCACGGTGCACGAGGACGAACGCCTGCTCCAGGAGGTAACGAACCTAGTGGAGTATCCTACCGCCTTCGTTGGCCGTTTCTCCCAGGAGTACCTCGCGGTGCCCTCAGAAGTGTTAATCACTTCCATGAAAGAACACCAGCGTTACTTCCCGCTCCACGATGCCGGCGGCAGACTCATGGCTGCCTTTGTTGGGGTGCGCAATGGTGCCGATAACCACCTGGATCTGGTAGCCAAGGGGAATGAGAAGGTTTTGGCCGCAAGATTGGCTGATGCCAAATTCTTCTATGACGAGGATCTCAAAACGCCGCTGGCCGATCATCTGCCCAGGCTGGAACAGGTGGTCTTCCAGGAGAAACTTGGGTCCATGGGCGATAAGGTCCGCCGGGTGGAAAAGCTGACAGCGGTCCTGGCTGAGCTGCTGGGGTACAGGGAGCAGCTTCCTACTGCTCTCAAGACAGCTCGCTTGGCCAAATGCGACCTGGCTACCCAGATGGTTTATGAGTTCCCTGAGCTGCAGGGTATCATGGGCGAGAAGTACGCTTTGGCCCAGGGCGAGGATCCGGCCGTGGCGGCGGGGATCAGGGAACACTATATGCCTCGTTTTGCAGGCGATGATCTGCCTGAGACCGTTGAGGGTACCCTCGTAAGCCTAGCCGACAAACTTGATACGCTAACCGGCTATTTCGCTATAGGCAGGATTCCCACGGGATCCCAGGACCCCTTCGCGCTCCGGAGACAAGCCCAAGGAGTCGTCCAGATCCTGCGCCGCAGGGGCTGCAGCGTCTCCTTGCGGCAGCTGATCGCTGCGGCTGAGAAGGGCTACTCCAACTTGAGCCTGGGCACAGAAAAGCTGCAGGCCTTGGTCGATTTCCTGCTGGCCCGTCTCAGGGTGATCCTTTTGGAGCAGGGCTTCAGCTACGACGTTGTCGATGCGGTGCTGACTGGCGGCGACGATCGCGTGCCGAGCCTAGTGAGCAAAGTGCAGGCGCTGACAGACTTCCGCAGCGAAGCGGCCTTCGGCGATCTGATGATCGGATTTGAACGCGTGGCCAATCTGGCGGCAAAATGGGACGGCGCGCAGCTCACCCCCGGTGCTTTCCAGCAAGCAGATGCCGAGTTTCACCAGGCCGTGCAGGAACTGAAAGAGGCCTCACTGCCTCTGGCCGAGACAGGGGACTATCGCGGGCTCCTCGAAATGCTGGCAGCCTTCCGGAGCCAGGTCGACCGTTTCTTTGATCAGGTGCTGATCATGGATCCCGATCCGGCGGTGCGCGGCAACCGCCTCGCTCTCTTGAACGAGGTTCTCCAGTTGTATCGATTGTGTGGTGATTTGCGCCTGGTTGTTGTAAATAAGTAAAGAAGGCGCTTGGGGGAAGGAGAACCAAGTGGGATAAAGAATAACTTTGGTTGGTATTTGAGCCAATTGTTTCCGCATTCCACGACCAGTTCCCCCATGGGGAATGATAGAGTAAGAAACGTAGAAGGAGGATGCGCATGAGCACCAAGTGGGTTTACTTTTTTGGTAACGGCCGGACAGAAGGCCAAGAGGGCAACAAGAACTTAGCTGGCGGCAAGGGTGCCAACCTAGCAGAAATGGTGGCCCTCGGAATTCCGGTACCTCCGGGCTTTACCATCACAACCGAGGCCTGCACGGCTTTCTATGCCAACAATGAGCAGTGGGCAGAGGGCTTGGACGAGCAGGTGATGGAGAACCTGGCAAAGTTAGAAGAGGCCATGGGGGCGAAGTTTGGCGATCCGGAGAATCCGCTGCTCGTTTCGGTTCGTTCCGGGGCGCGGGTATCGATGCCCGGCATGATGGATACAGTTCTCAACCTCGGGCTGAATGATGTGACCGTGGAGGGCCTGGCCAAGAAGACTGGCAATCCGCGCTTTGCGTGGGACTCATACCGCCGCTTTATCCATATGTACGGCGACGTGGTTATGGGTGTTGACCATGCGCTGTTTGAGGCGGCGATCGCCAAGAAACGCGAAACTGAAGGCGTCGCCCAGGACAACGAGTTGAGTGTAGAGGCTCTCAAGGAACTGGTTAAGGAGTACAAGGCGATCGTCAAGGAATCGGCAGGCGTATTGTTCCCCGACGATCCCATTGAGCAGCTGCGCGGGGCCATCAATGCTGTGTTCCGTTCCTGGAACGGCGCCCGTGCTATCCGCTACCGCCAGATCAACGGTATCCCCCACGACTGGGGCACAGCCGTTAACGTTCAGTGCATGGTCTTTGGTAACATGGGTGAGACTTCCGGTACCGGCGTAGCCTTTACCCGCGATCCTTCCACCGGCGAGAACGTCTTCTATGGCGAGTTCCTGATGAACGCTCAGGGCGAAGACGTTGTTGCAGGTATCCGCACACCTCAGCCAATTTCTCAGCTTGAGCAGACCATGCCTGAGGCCTATGCGGAGCTTGTGAGGATCTACAAGCTTCTGGAGGACCACTTCAAAGACATGCAGGACATCGAGTTCACCATCCAGGAAGGCAAGCTCTTCCTGCTGCAGACCCGTACCGGCAAGCGTACCGCCACGGCTGCAGTGCGCATCGCTGTGGAGATGGTGAAGGAAGGTCTCATCGACAAGAAGACCGCTGTGATGCGGGTAGAACCTGAACAGCTTGACCAGCTCCTGCATCCCATGATCGACCCGAAGGCCAAGTACACTGTTCTGGCCAAGGGACTGCCCGCTTCTCCTGGCGCAGCTGCCGGCCGCATCGTGTTTACGGCGGAAGAAGCTGAGCAGTGGAAAGAGCGCGGCGAACAGGTTATCCTGGTCCGCAATGAGACTTCGCCGGAAGATATCGGCGGTATGCACGTGGCTGAAGGCATCTTGACCGCTCGCGGCGGTATGACGTCCCACGCTGCTGTGGTTGCCCGCGGCATGGGCAAATGCTGCGTGGCCGGCTGCGCTGCGGCCATGATTGATGAAGAGAAGAAGACCCTCACCTTTGGCAAGAAAGAGCTCACCGAGGGTGAATGGATCACGCTCAACGGCAGCACCGGCGAAGTGATCGAGGGCCAGGTACCGATGGTTGAGGCACAGGTCTCTGGCGATCTGGGCACTCTCCTGTCTTGGGCCGATGAGTTCCGGGCCCTGGGCATCCGGACCAATGCCGACACTCCGCACGATGCCGAGACCGCTCTCGAGTTTGGCGCGGAGGGTATCGGCCTGTGCCGGACTGAGCATATGTTCTTTGAAGGCGACCGCATCAGCGCTGTGCGCCAGATGATCGTTGCTGAAGACCAGGAAGGGCGCGCAGCTGCCCTGGCCAAGCTCCTGCCTTACCAGAAGGGTGACTTCATCGGCATCTTCCGGGCGATGCAGGGCAAACCGGTTACCGTTCGACTCCTCGACCCGCCGCTGCATGAGTTTGTACCTCAGGATGCTGAAACCATCCGCAAACTGGCTGGCGAGATGGGTATCTCCGTAGAAAGCCTCAAGGCTCGCATCGAATCTCTGGAAGAGCTCAACCCGATGCTCGGCCATCGCGGCGTCCGCCTTGGCGTAACCTATCCTGAGATTCCGGCCATGCAGGCTCGAGCCATCTTTGAGGCTGCTGCCGAGCTCACCAAGGAAGGCGTTGAGGTCTTCCCAGAGGTCATGATTCCTCTCGTAGGCACCGTTCAGGAGCTCAACATGATGAGGGACATCTGCGTGGAGATCGCCGAGTCTGTGATGAAAGAGTACGGTGTTGAGTTCAAGTACCTCATCGGTACCATGATCGAGATTCCGCGTGCCTGCGTTGTGGCCGACGAGATCGCGAAGACCGCTGAGTTCTTCTCCTTCGGCACCAATGACCTGACGCAGATGACCTTCGGCTTCAGCCGTGACGATGCTGGCACCTTCCTGCCGCACTACATCGAAAAGGGCATTTTGGAGAAGGATCCCTTCCAGAGCCTGGATCAGGTGGGTGTAGGCTCCCTGGTTAAGATGGGAGTAGAGAAGGGCCGCGCCGTAAGGCCGACCCTGAAAGTCGGCGTCTGCGGCGAGCATGGTGGCGACCCGGCGTCCATTGACTTCTTCCATCGGGTTGGGTTGAACTATGTCAGCTGCTCGCCGTATCGTGTGCCCATCGCCCGCTTGGCGGCAGCTCAGGCAAACATTCGCAACCCACGGTAAGCACCGCAGGTTAGAAACGGAAGGAAAAGCTCTTTGCGCGGGGAACCCATACTATAGCAGTGTGGGTTCTTCCGCGTCTTTGGGAAGGCCCTGTGGTGGAGGGGTGAGTATGGATTTCGTTGGGCCGATCTTGGAGTTTGAGCAGAGGTACCTGGCTCCCTATGCTGCGAGGGCAAGTGAAAGCAGGGGGCGAATGTACCCTGAGGAACCATGCCCGTATTCCACCTGCTTTCAGGAGGATCGGGAGCGCATCGTTCACTCGAAGGCGTTCCGGCGCTTGAAGTCCAAGACGCAGGTGTTCATCGCTCCAAAAGGTGACCATTACCGAACAAGGCTGACCCATGTCCTGGAAGTGACCCAGATCGCCAGGAGTGTGGCCAGGGCCCTGCGTTTGAACGAGGACCTGACTGAAGCCGTGGCCTTGGGGCATGATCTGGGGCACACTCCTTTTGGGCACGCGGGAGAAGCCGCCCTCAACAGCCTTATCGGCCACTTCAGGCATAACGAGCACAGCCTGCGGGTTGTGGATGTTCTGGAGGAGTACTCTCCAGACTTCCCGGGTCTCAACCTAACCTGGGAGGTTCGGGACGGGATTCTCCATCACACTGGGGACGTTCTGCCCCAAACCCTTGAGGGTCAGGTGGTGCGTTTCTCCGACCGCATAGCCTACCTCAACCATGATGTGGAAGACGCTGTCCGTGGCGGAATCCTCAGGGAAGACGACCTTCCTCTGCAGGTTTTGGAGGTGCTCGGACGCAACAAGCGCGAGCGCATCAGGACCATGATCACTGACATCTTGGTGACCAGCCGCGACAGGGGCATTGTGGCCATGAGCCCGCAGGTGCAGGAAGCCACCGACCTCCTGCGGGGATTTCTCTTCGAACACTTCTACCTGAACCCAGCGGCCAAGCAGGAGGAGTCCAAGGTGTACGGCCTGCTCAGCATGCTCTTTAACCACTACCTTGAGCATGGCGAAAGGTTTAGGGAGGCGGCCGATCCCCAAGTTGAGGTGGTAGATTACATCGCCGGTATGACCGATAGTTTCGCTGCACAGGAGTTTCAGCGGCTGTTCCTGCCGCGGGGCTGGGGAGGTGATGGCGATCGCTCGCTTTTCTGAGCAGTGGATCGAGCAGGTTAAGTCTGCTGTTGACATTTTAGAGGTGGTCGGCCGGCGCGTCGAGTTGAGGCAGACGGGCAAGAACTACGTGGGCTTGTGTCCGTTCCACAGCGAAAAGACGCCATCCTTCACCGTGAACCCGGAGAAGCAGTTCTACCACTGCTTCGGCTGCGGCCGGGGAGGAAATGTGTTCAACTTCATCATGGAAACGGAGAACCTCACCTTTCCTGAGGCTGCAGCGAAGCTTGCTCAGGAAAAGGGGATTCCTGTGCCGGTTATCTCGGCCAGAGATCAGAAACGAGAACAGGAGCGCGAGCAGCTGCGGCAGATCAACCAGCTGGCTGCCCGCTATTTTTACCGCAACCTGCGCCAGCAAGCAGGTGCCCAAGCCCGTGCTTATCTGCGAAAACGCGGCATCCGCGATGAACTTGCCAGGGACTTTTTCCTCGGTTTTGCGCTCGACGGATGGGATGGGCTCGCATCATTCCTCAGAGATCAGGGCGTCGATCTCGCCGCGGCTCAGGCCGCCGGCTTGGTTGCTGCCGGCCAGCGGGGGTATGTTGACCGCTTTCGCGGCCGGGTGATGTTTCCCATCCTCGACCATCTCGGCCGCTTTGTGGGTTTTGGCGGCCGCAGCATCACAGATGCGGGGCCGAAGTATCTTAATACGGGGCAGACGGCGGTGTTCAACAAAGGCCAGATCCTCTACGGGCTGAACTGGTCGAAGGAAGAGGTCAAGGCGTTAGATCAAGTGGTCATCGTCGAGGGGTATACCGACTTGATCGCCTTGTTCGCGGCAGGGCAGCGCAACGTCGTTGCCTCATTGGGTACCGCCTTCACATCAGCCCATGCCGAGCTGCTGAAGCGGTTCTGTTCCCAGGCCGTTATCGCCTTTGACGGAGATACGGCGGGGCAGAGAGCTACCTGGCGCGGCATTGAGATTCTGCATTCATCGGGCCTTCAGGTGCGTGTAGCCAGCCTTCCCAGCGGCGAGGACCCGGATACCTTTTCTCGCAAGCATGGCACAGTGGGGGTGCGCGCCTGGCTGAATAGTGCCCAGCCTTTTCGGGAATACCAAATTGATAGAATTATTTCCCAACACGATGTAGAAACTAGAGAAGGAAAACTGGCCGCATCTACAGAACTTGTAACATTGCTCGCTCAGCTGACAAGCGCTGTTGAGCGTGACGAGTACACCCGTTATGCCGCAGAACGCCTGGGGGTGCGGGAAGCATCGCTTGCTGCAGAAATCCAGGAGAAGCTGGGCAGGGCGGGGGTTTCGCGCCCCCAGGACGAGCGCAGCGCCCTTGGAAATGCCCGGGGGAGGACCCAGCAGGTTCTCAAGAAAGGCTTAAGGAGGCGCACTCCCATTCGGCCGCTGGAAGCAGGGGAAGAGCTGCGGGAGCGCGAGGTACTGCGTTATCTCCTGCAGGAGCCTGACCTGCTGAAGGCGCTGCAGGCGCGCGGTGTCACCGCTGAGGACTGGCAGCATCCTGATTATCGCCACCTGTTCTTCTCCCTCAGCGAAGGCATTTCCGATGAGCGTGGAACGGCAGTGGCCAGCCGGCTGCTGTCCATGCCTGAGCCAGCTGCGAGCTGGGAGGATTGTTATAGATCATTTCTAGTAGTTTTGAAGAAGCGAAGACTGCGTAAGATAGAGGAAAAGCTTTCCCACTTGGAGAATGATAGAGAAGGTTTCGATGTCAGGATGGAGTTATACCAGCTGCTCAAAGCATATTATGCCATTTATCGCGCTGATTCTATCTAGCATAGCTGGACAGAAAGGGGGTATTCATGTTGAACAAGAAGGAAGCAAGCACCGTTGCAGAAAACATCCAAGCTGTGAACGAGCTGATGGCGAGAGCTAAGAAGCGCGGCATGGTCACCTATCGGGAAATTATGGATAGTCTGCAGGACGTGGACCTTTTGCCTGAGCAGATCGATGAGATTTACGAGAGCTTCTCCGCCATGGGTGTTGACGTGATTCCCCACTCCAACGCTGAGCAGGATGATGAGCCTGGCGATGCAGTCGTCGAGGAAGATGTGGCCGGCGAAGTCGACCAGGATGAATATGATTTGACCATGCCCGAGGGTATCGGGCTTGATGATCCTGTCCGCATGTACCTGAAGGAAATCGGCAGGGTACCTCTCCTCACTGCCGAGGAAGAGGTTGAGCTGGCCAAGCGCATCGAGAAGGGCGACCAGGAGGCCGCACGCAAGCTGGCCGAGGCCAACCTGCGTTTGGTAGTGAGCATTGCCAAGCGCTATGTGGGCAGGGGGATGCAGCTGCTCGATCTGATCCAGGAAGGAAACCTGGGCTTGATCAAGGCAGTCGAGAAGTTCGACTACCGCAAGGGCTTTAAGTTCAGCACTTATGCTACTTGGTGGATTAGGCAGGCGATCACCAGATCCATAGCCGACCAGGCCCGTACCATTCGTATTCCTGTGCACATGGTCGAGACGATAAACAAGCTTACCCGGGTTTCCAGGCAGCTTCTTCAGGAACTTGGCCGGGCTCCAACGCCAGAGGAGATCGCCGAGGAAATGGATCTGCCTCCGGAACGGGTGCGGGAGATCATGAAGATCGCCCAAGAGCCAGTTTCCCTGGAGACACCCATAGGTGAAGAGGAAGACAGCCATCTTGGTGACTTTATTGAAGACCAGGAAGCGACAGCGCCTGCTGAAGCGGCAGCCTTCACCATGCTTCAGGAGCAGCTCGAAGAAGTGCTGGAGTCCCTGACTCCCCGAGAGCAGCAGGTTCTGAGACTGCGTTTCGGCTTGGAGGATGGCCGCGGGCGGACCTTGGAGGAAGTAGGTCAGGTGTTTGGTGTAACCAGGGAGCGCATCCGGCAGATTGAAGCCAAGGCCCTGCGCAAACTGCGCCATCCAAGCCGAAGCAAGAAGCTTAAGGACTTCCTCGAACAGTGACAGGTCCTTGACATAGTGCAGACGTTCCCATTATAATGAATCCGTACTGGACCCCTAGCTCAGCGGTTAGAGCAGCGGACTCATAATCCGTTGGTCCTGGGTTCGAATCCCAGGGGGTCCACCAAGTTCCTGAGCCGTCTCATACTGTGTGAGGCGGTGTTTTGTTTCCAGCGGGTTTGCAGCTGGAGCCGAACGTGTTATACTAGAGGCGACATGCAGTGCTGAGTGAACCGGGTGATCGCAAAGGGAAGACCTTTGAGGAAAGTCCGAGCTCCACAGGGCGGGATGCTGGGTAACACCCAGTAGAGGCGACTCTAAGGCCAGTGCCACAGAAACATACCGCCTTGGTTGAGACCTCTCTTCCAGGGTAAGGGTGAAACGGTGAGGTAAGAGCTCACCAGCGGTCAGGTGACTGACTGGCTAGGTAAACCCCATCCGGAGCAAGGTCAAATAGGAAAGGAGAGGCTGCCCGTCTCGTTTGACTTTCGGGTTGACCGCAGGAGGCTTCAGGCAACTGAGGTCCCAGATAGATGATCATCCTCGACAGAACTCGGCTTACAGGTTCACTCAGATCGCTCTTCGACCTGGATACCATTGGTGTCCAGGTTTTTTCTGTTTCCGGATATTTTTCCCTTTGAGGGAGGATTTTGCGAAGAACCACCGAATATGGTCAACAAAGTGGTGAGTAGTGGGGAAAAGTGGGGGGCTTTTTGAAGGGAGTGGTAAGCATGTTCTTGGGCGAATACCAGCACAGCCTTGACGCCAAGGGAAGGCTTACCATCCCCGCGAAGTTCCGCGAACAGCTGGGTGACGGAGCGATAATCACCAGGGGACTAGACCACTGTCTGTTCCTTTTCCCAAGCAGTGAGTGGGACGTTCTGGAAAACAAGCTTAAATCCCTGCCTCTGACGAAAAATGATGCCCGTCAGTTTGTGCGCTTCCTTTTCTCGGGAGCAACAGACTGCGAGTTAGACAAGCAAGGACGGATTATGCTGCCTCAAAACCTCCGGGAGTACGCCGGAATTGACAAAGATGCGTACGTTATCGGCGTTGCCAGCCGAATCGAAATCTGGAGCAGAGACAAGTGGGAAAGCTATGTTCAGGCCGCTGAAGAATCCTTTGACGAAATCGCGGAGAACATAGTGGATCTGGGAATCTGAGCTAGGGGTGACAAGATGCAGTTCGGCCACGAACCAGTTCTCCTCCAGGAGACTATCGATGCACTCGCCCTGAAGCCTGGGGAAGTGTATGTGGACTGTACCGTTGGCACTGCTGGTCACAGCCTGGGCATGCTGGCAACCGAGCCCACCATCAAGCTTATCGGCATCGACCAAGATGAGGCAGCACTTGAGAGAGCGAAATACCGTCTGGCCACCTTTGTCCGCCAAGTAACGCTGGTTAAAGGGAACTTCCGGCACCTCCGCAGCTTGTTGGAAGAGCAGGGGATCACGGAGGTCGCTGGAGTCCTCATCGACTTGGGAGTCTCTTCGCTGCAGCTCGATGAAGGTGAACGGGGTTTCAGTTACCACCAGGATGCACGCTTAGACATGAGGATGGATCAGGACTCCAAGCTGGATGCCTGGACGATTGTCAACACGTTTAGTGAAGATGAGCTCACCAGGATCATCTCCGAGTATGGCGAAGAGCGGTGGGCTGCGAGGATCAGCAGGTTTATCGTTGCCGAACGGCGAGTAAGACCCATCGAGACCACAGGAGATCTCGTTGCGGTGATCAAAAAAGCTGTCCCCGCTGGGGCCAGGGCGGATGGCCCGCATCCGGCGAGGCGTACCTTCCAAGCGCTGCGCATTGCTGTTAACGATGAACTGGGGGCTCTGCGGGAAGTGCTGGGACAGGCCGTAGAGCTGCTCAAACCCCAAGGCCGCTTGGCTGTTATCACGTTCCACTCTCTGGAGGATCGGATCGTAAAGGATTACTTCCAGGAGCTCTTGGGAAAATGCACCTGCCCGCCAGGATTTCCGATCTGTGTCTGCGGCAATAGGCCGGTGGCGGAATTGGTGTACCGCAAGCCAGTAGTTCCCTCTCCGAGGGAAGTTGAGAAAAACCCGAGGTCCCGCAGTGCTAAGCTACGTGTTGTGGAGAAACTCTGAGGAGGCTGAGCCAGATGTCTGCGGCCAGGAAGCTTGTGGAGCCTTACCAACCCTATATTGAGGAGACGGCTGCACCGGTCAAGCGCACGCCTGGGCCGAAACCTAAGGCCAAGCGGCGCCGCATTCCGACCACCATGAAGATCTGCCTCATGGCCGCCTGTGGTGTGGTCTTAGGCTTGCTTTACCTTCAGCAGCAGGTCACATCCTACTACCTCAACATGGAAGTGAGCCGCCTGCAGGAGCAGGTAAAACTTATGGAGCAGCGAAATGATCATCTGGTCATCTCGCTTGAGTCGCAGCGTTCGCTGAGACAAGTCGAGCAGATCGCCCGCACACAGTTGGGCATGGTGGATCCCGAATACACGGCCGCTCTCGTGGTCCCTCGCCATTCCGGCCCTGTTCCCGAAGTGGAAGCGCGCTGGCTGGCTGACCAGCCGCAGGACAACCCGAGTGGCGGGATTCTCGCAGCCTTGACTGCTGTGCTGAACAAGGTTCTGCCGTTAGGAGGAGTGGAAGCTGGCACGGTACAACGCTAAGCGCTCGCGCGTTAGGCGCACCCTCGTTATCTTCACCCTCTTGACCCTGTTCACAGTGCTCTTGATCGGCCGCCTCGCCTATCTTCAGATTTACCGTGGCGAAGAGCTTGCCCTGCGCGCCCAAGCACAGCGCATGCGGCCGCAGACGATTGATGCCCAGCGCGGCAGGATTCTGGATCGCAACCATAAAACCTTAGCCATCAGTGTGGGAGCCGATGCGGTGTATGCGTTACCCGACAGCATCCGCGATGCGGAGGGGACAGCCCGGCAGTTAGCTCCCTACTTGTCTATGTCCGAGAAGGAACTCGTCTCACTCTTGACCAGCGACAAAACCAGCGTCTGGATCGCACGCGGCCTGACGGTTGAAGTCGCTGAGGCCATCCGCAGTCTCGGTCTGCCCGGTATCAGGCTTGTGCAGCGACCCCAGCGGTACTATCCCCAGGGATCTCTCGCTGCCCATGTGATAGGCATCGCCGGTGCGGATAATCAAGGTTTGGAAGGCATAGAGTATTTCTACGACGAGATCCTGAGCGGTATTCCAGGGCAGCAGGCCATGGAGAGGGATGCAGCACAGCGAAGCATTCCCGGGGGAGAAACGCAGTTCGTTCCGCCACAGCCAGGGCACGATGTGGTGCTCACCATCGACAGCGTCATCCAGTACATCGCTGAAACGCGCATCCAGGAAGCCGTGACCTCCAGCAAGAGCGAGCGCGGGCTGGTTTTGGTCATGAACCCCAAGACCGGGGAAATCCTGGCAGATGCCATATACCCCAGTTTTGACCCGAACAACTACAAACAGGTGTCTGCGGAATTCCGCCGCAACGTGGCCGTCACCGATCAATACGAGCCCGGTTCAACGTTTAAGTTTGTCACAGCTGCAGCGGCGCTGGATCTAGGGATCACAGATTTCAACCGGAAGTTTGAGAGCAGCTCGGCGTGGGAAGTTGGCGGCGGGCGGGTGCGCAACCTGGACGGGCGAGCGTTTGGCACTGTGACCTTTAAGGAAGCCATCGAGCGCTCTGACAACATCACCTTTGCAAAGCTTTCGGTGGAAATGGGGCCGGAGCGCTTCCACAAATACATTCAGGCCTTTGGCTTCGGGCGCCGCCTGGGCGTAGATTTCCCGGGCGAGATTTCCGGCACTGTGGCGCAGCCCAACAGGAGCGGCCAGACCCTGCAGTGGGCCAACACAGGATTTGGCCAGGGGGTGGCTGTCACTCCTCTGCAGCTGATCACCGCGATTTCAGCGGTGGCTAACGGCGGGACTCTGCTTCGTCCGTATTTTGTGAAGGAAATCCGCGATGTCAACGGAAGACTCGTACAGAAGACCGAACCTCAGGTCCTTGGCAATCCAGTCAGCCCGCAGACTGCGGCCGCAGTGAGCGAACTGCTTCGTTCAGTGGTGGTCAACGGAAATGGTAACAGAGCCGAGATATCCGGCTATTTCGTCGCCGGAAAAACGGGCACGGCCGAGGTGCCCGAGGTGGGCGGCTACGGAGACGACATCATCGCCTCCTTCGTCGGTTTCGCCCCGGTAGATGATCCGGCTCTCGCCATCTTGGTTATCTTGTACAAACCCAAAGTGGAGTCGGCCTTTGGAGGTGTGCTCGCCGCTCCTGTGTTCAAGGAGATCATGGAGGAGAGCTTAGAGTACCTGGGCATAAAGCGGCGCCAAGAAGCAAAACAACGTTCGCCTCTCGCCACAGTGCCCAATGTGATCAATCTCGGCCGGCAGGAGGCCCAGGCTAAGCTGGTTCAAGCTGGCTTCTTCTGGACCATGGAAGGAGAGGGAACAGTGGTGACGCACCAGACACCGAGTCCTGGTGTGAGGGTTCCTGCTCAGACCACGGTCCAGCTTTTTTTTGATCGATCCGCCGAGCTCGACGATGTTGAGGTCCCTTCGGTGGTTGGGCTGAGCATGCTTGATGCTGCCGACAAGCTCGCGTCCGCTGGTCTGCGCATCAAGGTGGTGGGCAGCGGAATAGCCGCTCAGCAGCTGCCCAGCGCCGGTACGGTGGTTCCCAAGGGTTCACTCGTGGAGGTTCAGTTCAAGCTTTAACGATCGAGGAGGAAGGACAGTGCGGCTGGATGCAGTGTTAAACGGGCTGGAGTATGCGGTGCACGGATCACCGGCGGAAGTGAGCGGCATAGCGTACGATTCTAGGAAGGTCAGGCCAGGCGATCTCTTCGTGGCCATTGTGGGGCAGAAGACGGATGGCCATGAGTTTGTCAGGGATGCACGGAATAAAGGCGCGGCTGCGGTCTTGGTGGAACGTCTGCTTCCAGACCTAGACTTGACCCAGGTGGTGGTGAAGGACACCAGGTACGCTTTGGGCATCGCAGCCGCCAACTTTTACGGCCACCCTGCCAGTAGGTTGAGGGTTTTAGGCGTGACCGGCACCAACGGTAAGACCACCACCACATACCTGCTGAAGTCCATACTGGAGCAGGCTGGACACAAGGTGGGCCTGATCGGAACCATAGAAGTGCTCTTAGGCAGTGAGGCGTTGGAGGCGCAGCGGACCACGCCAGAGTCCCTTGATCTGCATCGCCTTTTTGCCCAGATGCTGGCCGATGGTGTGGAGTACGTGGTGATGGAGGTTTCTTCCCATGCCCTGGAACTGCACCGTACGGCGGGTGTTCCCTTCGCCGGTGCCGTTTTCACCAACCTCACCCAGGATCACCTCGATTTCCACCGCACCATGGAAGACTACTTCGCAGCCAAGACGAAACTGTTTACCTCCCTGGAGGGCCCAGCCGCCGTTAACATCGACGATCCGTGGGGGATGAGGTTAACAGAGCTCGTGCCCAGCCAAGTGCTTACCTTCGGCGTTGAAGGGCAAGCCCAGTTCCGGGCACGGAAGATAGAGTTGGAAAACACCGGCGTTTCTTATATACTTGAAGGTAAAGGTGAGCAGATCGGGATCAGCCTGCAGCTCATGGGCTTGTTCAACGTCTACAACTCCCTCGGTGCTGCGGCCCTCTGTGCTGGACTGGGGGTTCGGCTGGAGACGATCAGGCATGGGCTGGAGCGTGTTGCCGGAGTACCGGGGCGGTTTCAGCGCATCTCCAATCCCTATGGCCTGAATGTGGTCGTGGATTATGCCCACACGCCGGACGGGTTGGAGAACATCCTGCGCTCGGCGCGTCCCCTCGTTCCGGATGGCCGGATCATCTTGGTGTTTGGGGCTGGCGGCGATCGGGACAAGGCTAAGCGCCCCCTCATGGGGGCTGTCGCAGCTGAGCTGGCTGACCAGGTGATCATCACTTCGGACAATCCTCGCTCGGAGGATCCCTGCGAGATCTGCTCCAGTATTGAAAAGGGCCTGTTGATGACCAATCCTCAAGTTGAATACCAGATCGATGTTGATCGCCGCAGTGCGATCCGCAAGGCGGTGGCCGCGGCCACCCCGGCGGATTTGGTGATTGTTGCCGGCAAGGGTCATGAGACTTATCAGGAGTTTGCCAGCGGACGGGTTCATTTCGATGATGGGGAGGAAGTCAGGGCAGCCATCAAGGAGCTGAAGGAATGATGCGCAGATTGTCGCTGGCCCAGGTTGCCGAACTCATGAACGGACGCGTGAGGGGTTCGGGGGAAGTGGACAATGTGGTTATCGACAGCCGAAAAGCCCGAGCAGGCAGCCTGTTTTTTGCTCTGCCTGGCGAGCGGGTAGATGGGCACCAATTCGTGGGCGATGTCCTGGCGATGGGAGGCTGCGCCGTAGTGAGAGAAGGGGCCGCCGATCAACCTGGAGTGGTGGAAGTGGCCGATCCCCTGCTGGCGCTGCAGGACCTTGCCCAGAACTACCTGGCCACCTACCGCGTGCCAGTGGTAGCCGTAACTGGCAGCAATGGGAAAACCACTACGAAAGACATGATCGCTCAGGTGCTTCGCTGCCGCTATTCTGTGCATGCCACAGAGGGCAACATGAACAACGAGATTGGGGTGCCCTTGACCGTGCTGGGCCTGGAGGAACACCATGAGGTCTTGGTGGTGGAGATGGGCATGCGCGGTCTGGGTCAGATCAGACGGTTGGCGGAGATCTGCCCGCCCAACCTGGGGATCATCACTAACATAGGGCCGGTGCATCTGGAAATATTGGGCGGGATCAGCAACGTGGCACAGGCCAAGGGCGAGCTGCTCGAGGCCATGGATAGCAGTGGCACGGCGGTGCTCAACGGTGATGATCCCACCGTGCGGGGCCAGGCACGCTCCTTCAGCGGTAGAATTGTTTACTACGGCTTGGATGCCGCTAACGAGCTGGTGGCAAAAGGAATCCGCCTTGACGGTGAAGGCCATCCCTCCTGCCTGGTCAGCTGTGGTGGGGAAGAGGTGGCCCTGCGTCTGGCAGTGCCCGGTGTCCACAACGTGTGGAATGCCTTGGCTGCCTTGGCCGTAGGCCTGCAGTTCGGTGTGAGCCTGAGAGACGGCGCCAGTGCCTTGGAGACGCTCACGCTGAGTGCCATGCGCCTGGAAGTCCGCCGAAGCCCATCTGGTGTGGTGGTTGTCAATGACAGCTACAACGCCAGCCCGGCTTCCATGAAGGGAGCTCTCGACACCCTCGCCCACATGTACTGTTCCGGTGAACGGGTTGCCATATTAGGCACCATGCTGGAGCTCGGTGAGATTTCTGAGCAGGCTCACTTCGAAGTGGGCCGGCACGCCGGTGAATGCGCACAGCGCCTGTTTTTCGTCGGTGAGTTCGCCGAGGTGATGAGACAGGGTGCGGGCCGCGGTGAGGTCTACGCCACTGTTGAGGAGTTTTTGGCCGAACTCCCAGGCTTCGAAGACGGCGATCTTGTTCTGGTTAAGGCTTCGCGGGGCCTCCATTTCGAAAGAATCGCAGATCAACTTCTGAAGGGTGGCGTCTGATCATGTCAGCTGCCTTTGTGCCTATGTTCAGTGGTCTTCTTGCCTTTGCCTTTTCCCTCGTATTTGGACCGGCGGTGATCAGGCGCCTCCAGCGTCTCAAGGTCGGCCAGGTCATCCGGAGTGATGGGCCGAAGACCCATCAAGCCAAAGCGGGAACGCCCACCATGGGCGGGGTTCTCATTGTGCTCTGCACCGTGGCGGCGATTCTCCTAACAGCGCGCCCTCTGACTGACAGCACGGTGATCATGCTCCTGTCCACGGTCGGTTTTGGACTGATCGGATTTCTTGATGACTATATTAAGGTGGTGGCCAAGCGCTCCCTCGGTCTGCGTGCCAGGGAAAAGCTGGTCGGACAGTTTGGCCTGGCGGCACTGGTGGCCATATACGCTGCGTCCAGAGTTGGAACTGAATTTATTGTTCCGTTCTGGACAGGAACGATAACCCTGCCGACCGTTCTCTACGTCCCGTTCACCATCTTTGTTCTGGTAGGCGTGGTAAACGCCGTTAACCTCACCGATGGGCTGGACGGTTTGGCTGCGGGCAGTACCGCCATCGGCGCAGCCGCTTTCGCTGTCATCTTTCTCCTCTTGGGACACTCTGACCTCAGCATGTTCACTTCTGCCCTTGCCGGAGCCTGCCTGGGATTTATCTGGTTCAACGGGCCGCCTGCCCAGGTGATCATGGGCGATACAGGTTCCTTTGCCCTGGGAGCGGCGCTGGCCACGGGAGCGGTTCTGAGCCGAACCTCACTGTTCCTGCCCATCATCGGCGGACTCTTCGTTTTGGAGACTGTTTCCGTGATGCTTCAGGTGCTTTACTTCCGCGCGACAAAAGGGCGCAGGCTGTTCCGCATGGCGCCCCTGCACCACCATTTCGAGCTGGTAGGCTGGGCGGAAAGCAAGGTCATGATTCGTTTTGTCTTGATGTCCCTGGTTTTCGCGGTTCTAGGGTTGTATGCCATCCTCTAGCGGCATAGGGATAAGGGAGGGGGCAGGAAGGATGTTCACCAAGGGCGGCAAACCAGATCTGATCCTCTTTCTCGCGGTCATCATCCTGGTGAGCCTGGGCCTGATCATGGTCTTCAGCGCATCATCTGTAATGGGGTTGGCCGACGCTGGCAACCCCTACTACTACGTGCAGCGGCAGACCATCTTGGCCGTGATCGGGCTGATCGTCCTGTTCATCTTGATGAAGGTTGACTACCATGTCTTTAAGCCCTTGGCCCTGCCCGGTCTGGTAATCTCTTTTGCCCTTTTGGTGCTGGTTCTTTTTATCGGTACGGGTTCAGGCTCGGTGCACCGCTGGATCCGGATCGCCGGGTTTAACCTGCAGCCCTCCGAGTTGGTAAAGCTGGTGATGGTGAACTACGTCGCCGTTTACCTGGCTAACAAACGCAACAAGGCCCGGAGATTCTTCACGGGTCTCCTTCCGATCCTGGCGATAACGGCTCTGCAATTTGTGCTGATCATGCTGGAACCAGACTTCGGCACCGCCGTGGCCCTTGTTTTTTCCGTGTTGGTTGTGCTGTTTGCCGGGGGCGTCCATCTCGGGCAGCTGATCGGTGTAGGCATTGCTGCTGCTCCTGTCCTGGTCCACTTACTGATGATGAAGGAATACCGGATGAAGCGCATCTTTGCCTTCCTCGACCCCTGGTCGGATCCCACCGATACTGGCTGGAATGTGATCCAATCACTGCTGGCCATCGGATCAGGAGGCCTGTTCGGGTTGGGGTTGGGCCGCAGCAGGCAGAAGTTCTCCTACCTGCCCGAACACCACACCGACTTCATCTTTGCTATCCTCTGTGAAGAACTGGGCTTTTTGGGCGGGGCAGCCGTGATAGTGCTCTTCTTCATTTTGGCTTGGCGCGGCCTGCGCATTGCCATGCGGGCACCTGACCTGTACGGAACGCTGCTGGCAATCGGCATTTCTGCGATGATCGCGTTCCAAGCCCTTCTGAACATAGGTGTTGTAACCGGCTCGCTACCGGTAACCGGCATCCCTCTTCCCTTTATCAGTCACGGCGGTTCATCGCTTCTGATCAGCTTGGCCGGTATCGGGATCCTGCTGAACATTTCTCGTCAGTGTCACGACTAGACCCCGATTTTTCACCCCTTACCCCTTACCGCATAAGATAAACGGCAATCCAGGGGTCGGGGTGATCAGATGGGTGCTTTCTTGGTGGAGGGACCGCATCGCCTGCAGGGTGCTGTGGAGATCAATGGAGCTAAAAACTCCGCTCTGAAGCTCATGGCGGCAGCCCTGCTGGGGCACGGTGTGTTCCGCCTGGAAAACGTACCGCGCATCACCGATGTCCACACCATGGCCGGGGTGCTTGAGTCCCTGGGGGCCCACGTGAGCTTCCAGGACCACAGCCTGGTCATCAAGGTTAACTCGCTCCAGGGACACACTCCAGAGCACCTGGTCAAAAGCATGCGGGCGTCCGTACAGGTGATGGGTCCGCTGCTGGCCAGGCTCGGGTGGGTGGAAGTCGCCCTGCCTGGTGGCTGTGCCATCGGCAGGCGCCCGCTGGACATTCACCTCTCTGGGCTTCAACGCATGGGCGCCTCCATTGAGTTGAACGGAGAGCGCCTGCTGGCCAGGGCCCCTTGGGGCCTGCGGGGAGCCGATATCACTTTCCGCTATCCCAGTGTCGGTGCAACGGAAAACATCATGATGGCAGCTGTTCTGGCCCGGGGCGAGACGGTAATCCGCAACGCCGCTCGGGAACCAGAAATTGCCGACATCCAAGCGTTTCTCAATGCGATGGGAGCAAGGGTGGAGGGTGCAGGGACAGCGGTGATCAGAGTTCGCGGAGTGGCGGAGCTGGGCAGTGCGGATCACACAGTGATGCCGGATCGCATTGAGGCGGGTACTTATCTTCTTGCCCTCCTGATCACTGGCGGGGAGGGCAGCATCTTTCCTGTGCGGCCTGAGCACTTAAGCTCTCTGCTCAACGCCATTCGCTCCATGGGAGCGGAAATCGCGGTCGATGGGAGCAGGGTTACCCTTGCCTCTCCCAGGAAGCTGCGGTCTTTTGGGCTTGTGACAAGGCCGTATCCAGGGTTCCCAACCGATCTTCAGCCACAGATGGCCGCCGCGGGTACCCAAGCCCACGGACGCAGTGAGCTGCGGGAGACGGTTTTTGATCAGCGTTTTGGTTATTTGAGTGAGTTGAAGAAACTGGGTGCGGTGGTGAAACAGAAAGGCCAGCTGGTGGCCATCCATGGGCCAGTCGGCCTGCGGGGGGCCCGGCTGGAAGCAGGCGATCTGCGGGCTGGCGCAGCCTTGGTGCTGGCTGCACTAGCCGCCGAAGGGCAGTCTGTAGTGCTCGGTTCTCAGCACATAGACCGTGGTTACGAGGGGTTGGAGCAGAAGCTCAGTACCTTGGGAGCCCGGATCACCCGAGTGGAGTAGATGGGAGGGTTACAGTGCTCGATGAACTATCCAGCGTAAAGAACGCTCTCGCCGTCCTCATCTTGGCGTTGGTTGTGGCGCTGTATGTTTTTGCCAACTCTCCTTATTTTGAGACGGACCAGATCGAGTGGACAGGCCTTGTTCAGCTCAGCCCAGAGCAGTTGAACGCTTATCTGAACATGCCTGTGATCAACGTGTGGCGGGTCGATGCGCGGGAACTCGCCGCTCTCTTAACTAGGCATCCATGGATCCAAAGCGCCAAAGTGAAGTGGCGCTGGCCCAACTGCCTGCTCATCAGCATCCAGGAGCGCACGCCCGTGGCGCAGGTTCCCATCGAGGGAGGTTGGGTGTTCTTGGATAGGGAGGGGCAGCTTCTGCCTCCCATGGAGAATCGCCTGCTGCCAGACCTACCTATCGTTACCAACGTGGACTTGGAGGTTCGCGAGCAGCTGATGGCCACGGCTAGGCTGATCACCCTGATTCCTGCCCATATCCTACCGTCCATTTCTGAGTGGAATGCCCAGGAGCGTGTGTTTGTGACACGCAGCGGTGTGGAAATCGCCATAGGAGAGCCGGTTGAGCTGGCAGACAAGTTCGCTTTGCTGGAACAGATCCTCCAGGATCTGCAGGCTCGCGGCGAACGACCGGAGCGTATCGACCTGAGTGTCCTCAAGACCCCCGTGGTTACCCTGGTCCGTTGAGAAGGGCCTGATAGTTTTTTCCACGGTGACAAAGGGAAAAGCGCGCTTCGTGTGGAAACTAACCAATCAGTTGGATTATGACGGTGAAGAAGGGGGACACCATGTTCGAATTTGATCTCGACAACGTTCAGTTTGCGGACATAAAGGTTATTGGATGCGGAGGCGGCGGCAGCAATGCGGTTAACCGGATGATAGCTGCCAACCTAAAAGGCATCCATTTCATCGCCCTCAACACCGATGCTCAAGCCCTGCAGATGTCTGAAGCCCACCTGAAGATCCAGATCGGTGAAAAGCTTACTAAAGGCCTCGGAGCGGGTTCCGATCCCACCATCGGCCAGCGCTCGGCTGAGGAGTCGCGCGAAGACATCGCCAAAGCCTTGGAAGGTGCCGACATGGTTTTTATCACCGCTGGCATGGGCGGCGGCACTGGGACTGGCGCTGCTCCAGTGGTGGCCGAGATTGCCAAGGAGCTCAATGCTCTGACGGTGGGGGTTGTAACCAAGCCCTTCTCTTTTGAGGGCAGGCGCCGCAAAGAGCAGGCCGAAAAAGGCATTGAGCAGTTGAAGGCTAAGGTGGATACCCTGATCGTCATACCCAACGACCGGCTCCTGCAGGTTGTAGAAAAAAGAACCTCCATGTTGGAGGCCTTCCGTGTTGCTGACGAAGTGCTGCTCCAAGGTGTGCAGGGCATTTCTGATCTGATCACTGTGCCTGGCTTGATCAACCTCGACTTCGCCGACGTGAGAGCGATCATGACGAATGCCGGTTCCGCCCTTATGGGCATCGGTAGGGCCTCTGGCGATGATCGCGCTATGAAAGCGGCACAACAGGCGATTTCCAGTCCGCTTCTGGAGGCGTCTATCGAGGGAGCCAAGGGTATTCTGCTCAGCATTGCTGGGAGTTCTGACCTCGGCCTCTTTGAGGTTAACGAAGCCGCAGAGGCCGTTGCCCATGCAGCATCGCCCGATGCCAATATCATCTTTGGCGCGGTGATTGACGAGAAATTGGGAGACAATATCCGTGTCACGGTGATCGCCACCGGATTCGATGCACCTAGAGCAAAGGAAGAGATTAAGATCACCAAGGAGCTTGATGTCCGCCCCTTTACCGATGCTCCCATCGATATTCCAGCGTTCCTCCGCAGGAGGTAAGGCCAGGCCTGCCTCGTGCTGACGGACTGGTTATTCCATCTTCTTCATCTCGCGTTTTAGTTTCTTGAGGATCTTCTTCTCCAAGCGAGATATGTAGCTTTGGGAGATGCCTAGAAGGTCCGCGACTTCCCTTTGGGTGAGCTCCTTTTCGCAGTTGAGCCCAAACCTGAGTTCCATGATTTTTTTCTCACGCCCTGTGAGCTGCTGCAATGCGGCAGCGAGCAGGGCTTTGTCTACTTCCCGTTCGATGTGGCGCAGAACATCGCTCTCGCTTCCTACCACATCGGCAAGCACGAGTTCATTCCCGTCCCAGTCCACATTGAGGGGTTCATCGAAGGACACTTCAGCCTTAAGTTTGCTGGTTCTCCTCAGGTACATCAAGATTTCGTTTTCGATGCAGCGAGAGGCGTAGGTGGCCAGCTTGATGTTTTTGCTCGGATCAAAGGTGTTCACGGCCTTGATCAGGCCGATGGTTCCGATGGATACGAGGTCCTCGATGGAGATCCCTGTGTTCTCGAATTTGCGGGCGATGTATACCACGAGGCGCAGATTGCGTTCGATGAGGGGTGTGCGCACCAGAAGATCGCCCGCCTGCAGGCGCGACAGAAGCTCCTGCTCTTCCTCACTGGAAAGGGGTGGCGGGAGGACTTCGCTGCTGCCTATATAGTGGACTTGAGGGCTGAGGCCTAAGCGATGCAGGATGAGGATGAAGCGCAGACGGATTCTAAGGCTGAGAGTGTGAAGACGGTGCAGCATATACCTCGCCTCCTTCCACGACCTGCAGGGTGTTCTCGACAAGATGGGGCGGAACCAGGGCGCGATACTCGCCGAAAGGATCGAGGTTGTTGGGGTGGATGGCTATGGTGGGCTGAAAGTCGCCGAGGAGACTGCGGGCGCCGATCTTCACTTCGTCAGGCCGGAAGCCCAGCATCATCCCGTTGGTCCGGCCGATGGAGTTGAAGGGGATGAGCCGCAGCCGGGTGCGCCAGGTTTTCAAACTGGTGAGTTGCTCGAGAGCCCCGGGATCGCCTTGCTCGAGTGCGAGGGCAACCGCAGACACCTCCTGGGGCAGCACGGTTCGGAGTGCTTCAGCGTCAACGATAATCACTGACTGCCTGTTGAGCGGGTCTTTAAGATGATTGCCCGTATCGACGAGGGCAGTCATTTTGATCTTCTGGCCGTCGCACGTAATCTCCACTGGAACACGGTAAATGGTTCGCACCACCCGTTCGTGGACTATGCCCCAGCCCAGTTCGGCGATGAGCAGGATGGTCAGGACCGACAGCACCGTGCCAAGGGTGAAGGACGGAGAGCCGGAAGGTCCGAAGAGATAGGCTCCAGCCAGGCCAACCCCCGCAGCGACAAAGCCAATGGTGTAGAAGTACCCGGCTGCAGTGAGCAGTTTCCGCCAGCCCAGGGGATAGAAGGTTGCGCCGAGCATGGCTGCAGACACAAGGAGGACCACCGGAAAAAACCGCAGCAGTCCGTAGAGGGGCAGGAGTCCGACACTGGCGGCCAGGTAAAGCCCATAGTGGACTGTCCCGATCAAGGAACCCAGCGTGAGGCGGGTGGCGGTTGTAGGTGTGCGGGTAATGGTTGCCGTAGCCCACAGCAGGAGATACTCAAAGAGGTAATTGCAGCCCAACCGCAGGAGCCAGACATCAACGTACAGAGTGTACTCAAGCACAGAGGTTTCCCTCCCCCGCAAAGGGTGTTTGCCAGAATATTAGCGGCAAAAACGCAAAAGTCCTTCCTTGATATCCCAAGTTGGCAACAATCTCTGACTCCGCACATCCCTGCCATATACAGGTTCTTGGGCAAAATGGAATAGACCTGGCGGCACGTGGCAATACTGAAGTTTGTAATCGGCAGTCTCAGGGGGAGTGGACATGAACAAAGTGGAGATTTGCGGGGTAAACACCGCGAAACTGCCTGTCCTGCCCAATGCCAAAATGCGCGAGCTGCTCGCCAGGATCAAGCAGGGAGATCAGCAGGCCAGGGACGAGATGGTCCAGGGCAACCTCCGCCTGGTACTGAGCGTTATCCAGAGGTTTAACAACCGCGGCGAGTACGTGGACGACTTGTTTCAAGTGGGCTGCATCGGGTTGATGAAAGCAATCGACAACTTCGACCTCAGCCAGAACGTCAAGTTCTCCACGTACGCGGTGCCCATGATCATCGGTGAGATCCGGCGTTACCTCCGGGACAACAACCCGATCAGGGTAAGCCGTTCGCTTCGGGACATCGCGTACAAAGCCCTGCAGACGAGGGACGCTTTGGCCAACCGTTACTCTCAAGAGCCTTCTATCGGGCAGATTGCCGAGGAACTGCAGATTCCCAGGGAAGAGATCGTCTTTGCTTTGGATGCCATCCAGGAACCGATTTCACTCTTTGAGCCCATCTACAACGATGGAGGCGACCCCATTTACGTCCTAGATCAGATCAGCGATGAGAAGAACACAGAGCGCCGCTTGATCGAGGGGGTAAGCATCAAAGAAGGCATGGAGAACCTGGGTGAAAGGGAGCGCCTCATCCTGACCATGCGCTTTTATGAGGGCAGGACCCAAATGGAAGTAGCAGAAGAAATCGGGATTTCTCAGGCGCAGGTTTCTAGGCTGGAAAAGGCAGCCCTGCGGCACCTGCGCAAGTATATGGCCACATCGTAGAGGGGGATTGGAAATGTCTCCGAGTTCGCTGAGAACACGCCTTCTGGTCTGCTGTGTGCTTTTCTGCTTAGGAGTCTTTGCTTCTGGAATCCTTACCATCATCGAGCGGGGGTTTCATAGCGATACGGCTTTTGCCCAAGACTTGATCCGCCTTCATGTCATAGCCCACAGCAATATGCCGCAAGATCAAGAGTTGAAACTGAGGGTGCGTGATGCGGTCTTACTTGAGGCCAAGCGCATCTTGGGCGAAACCAGCGCAAAGGAACAGGCTTACAAACTTCTTTCGGAAAATGCCGGGGAGCTGGAACGCTGCGCACAGGAGGCGGTGTTCGCCAGCGGGTTCGACTACCCTGTGCAGGTGAAGATGGGCAGTTTCCTCTTTCCAGATCGGGTCTATGGCGATCTGCTGCTGCCCGAAGGCCGCTACGACGCAGTGCGGGTGGAGATCGGGGCGGCAGGCGGCGATAACTGGTGGTGCGTCCTCTTCCCTCCGCTCTGCCTGGCGGAGCTGGACGGAGCGAGTTCAGACCTTGTTAGGGTCGATCGGACAGAGGGCGGAGATGGAGATGGAGGCCGCAGCTTCGTTCTGCGATCTAGACTGTGGGAGCAGGTGGTGCAGACTCGCTATGCACGCCTTCTCCAATCCTGGTGGCAGGCTTCAGCTGCTGGGCTTTCGGCGCTGAAGCACTGAAAGGCATCGGGAACGGTGCCACGCCAACGGCGGTGACGCCGTTTCTTTTTTGCCTTGCGGGCATATACTTTGTTACCGAAAGGGGATATGGCCATGAAGGTGATCAAGACCTCGGATCTGCGCAGGCTAGACGTGGTCAGCGTAGAGGAAGGCCGCTACCTGGGTAGTGTCTGCGACGTGGATCTGGACCCGGAGACTGGGCGCATCAACGCCTTGATCGTGGATGAAGTCCGGCCTTTCAGTTTCTTCTTCGGCGCACGGCATACGGATGTGGAGGTTCCCTGGCGTGACATCGTTTTGGTGGGCGCAGACGTGATCTTGGTGAAAAACAGAACATGGAAAAGATGAGTCTTTTACTGTATAATGAGATAAACATGATGCGCCGTATTGGGGGTTGACTGCATGCGCTGCCCGTATTGTCTGCACCCGGACAGCAAGGTACTGGATTCAAGGCAAACCGAAGAAGGAGGTTCCATACGCCGCCGCAGGGAATGCACGGCGTGCCACAGGCGTTTCACTACCTACGAACGGGTAGATGAAATGCCCTTTCTGGTCGTCAAAAAGGATGGGCGCCGTGAACCCTTTTCTCGCGCCAAGATTCTCAACGGCATCCTGCGGGCTTGCGAAAAGCGCCCCATCTCTTCAGAGACCATCGAGCGGGCTGTGGACGAGGTTGAAAGGGACGTGCGCTCCGGCATGGAGCGGGAAGTTACATCCACAAGGATTGGCGAGCTTGTCATGGACAAGCTCCGCGGCATCGACGATGTGGCCTACGTGCGTTTCGCCTCCGTTTACCGGCAGTTCAAAGACGTGGACAGCTTCATCGAAGAGGTACAGCAGCTCCGCAAAGAGAGATAATTACCAGCAGCGCCAGGTAGGGTTTGGAGCCGCAGCGTAGAAAATGGAAGGGAAGGGGTGAGGCTGTGAAGCGAAAGGTTCGGGAGCGGAAAGAGAATGGAGTGAAAGCCAGGGAAGTGGGGGGCATCCTCCTTCTGGCATTTGCCATTTTCTGCCTGCTCTCTCTGTATGTGGATACAACCGGCTGGGTAGGCATCCCCGTGCGTTCTTTCCTGCGCATGTGTTTCGGGGACCTTGCAGCGCTGTTTGGTGTCCTTTTCGCCGCCGCGGCCGTTCAGCTCTTCCTGGGAAAGGCACGTTCCCTCTCGTGGCAGTCCCAGCTCGGCCTGCTCCTGCTTGTCTGTGCCATCACCTTGACCTTCCACATGCTCTACTACCGGGGCAACCAGTTTCCGCCGAACCTGCGGGAGGAGATCAGTTACGGGCTCAAAGGGGAAGGCGCCGGAGTGGTGGGGGCGGTGCTCCTCACTCTCAGCTACAAAGCCTTTGGCCTCCATGGCTCCTACGTGCTGGTGGGCACTGCTTTTCTGCTGGGCATCATCCTTTTCTTCAGCATCTCACTGATTGACCTTCTCAAAAAGGGTTTTTCCTACTGCGGCCGGCTGGTGCGCAGCTGGTGGCAAGGTGACATAAAGGATCGTAAGAAAGCCAAGGAAAAGCGCACCGCCAAGCGCCCGGCGCGGCCGAAGCGGGAAGCCGAAACGCCGCGGGAACCAGAGCCGGCCGTTGTGGAGCAGGTGGTGGAGGAGGTTCTCCCAGCATCCAAGCCGGCCAAGAAGGAGACGCCCAAAGCGCACAGCGAACCGGAAAGGGAGAAACCATCTGAACAGCTGATCCTTAACCTTCCAACCCGTGATGGCCAGGGCGCATACCGCCTGCCCCCGACCCAGCTTCTGCGGAAAAGCAGCGCGAAATCGCGGCGTACTGCCAACCTTCAGCGGGAGCTTCTGGAAGAAACCTTTGGGAACTTCGGCATAGAGGCCAAAGTGGTTAACGTGTCCCAGGGTCCCGTGGTCACCCGCTATGAGCTTCAACCGGCACCTGGGATCAAGGTTTCCCGGATCACCTCGCTGGCCGATGATCTGGCGCTGGCACTGGCAGCCCAGGATGTGCGCATCGAGGCGCCCGTGCCTGGCAAACCCGTGGTTGGCATTGAGGTTCCCAACAAGGAAACTGAGCTCGTTGTGCTGAGAGACGTGATCGAGAGTCAGGAGTTCATCGGCCACCCGTCGCCTGTGGCTCTTGCTCTTGGGAAGGATATCGCTGGTCAGCCAGTCGTCGCCGATCTGAAGAAGTGGCTGCACGTGCTCATCGCCGGGGCCACCGGTTCCGGGAAGAGTGTCTGCCTGAACAGCATCATTGTTTCACTGCTGTTCCGCACCACTCCCGATATGGTCAAGCTGCTGCTGGTCGATCCGAAACGTGTGGAGCTTTCGGTCTACGATGGCATCCCGCACCTGATCTGTCCAGTAGTCACTGATCCCAAAAAAGCCGCCATCGCCCTGCGCTGGGCGGTGGGCGAGATGGAGCGCCGCTACGAATTGTTCGCAGAAGTGGGCGTGCGCAATATTGAGATGTACCACGAATGGTCTATGCAGGCGCCCGAAGGGGAGCAGAGAGAGCACCTTCCCTATGTGGTCGTGGTAGTGGACGAACTGGCAGACCTTATGATGGTGGCTGCAGCCGAAGTTGAGGACGCTATCTGCCGCTTGGCTCAGATGGCCAGGGCTGCGGGGATGTACCTGATCATCGCCACGCAGCGCCCCTCCGTGGATGTTATCACCGGTCTCATAAAGGCCAACGTGCCATCCAGGATCGCCTTCGCAGTGTCCAGCCAGGTGGACTCCCGCACCATCCTCGATATGGGAGGAGCAGAGCGGCTGCTGGGCAAGGGCGACATGCTGTACTATCCCATCGGAGCATCCAAACCAGTGCGGGCGCAGGGGGCTTGGATCTCCGATCAAGAAGTGGAGGCCGTGGTCAAGTACTGGAAGGAGCAGGGCGAACCGGAGTATCACGGGGACATCGCGGCAGACACACCCGAGATCACCCTGCGGGACGATGAGGAAGATGAACTGCTTGAGGATGCCATCCGCTTGGTCGTTGAAAGCGGCCAGGCGTCCATCTCCATGCTGCAGAGGAGATTCCGCATCGGCTACAGCCGTGCGGCGCGGCTCATTGATATGATGGAAGTCAGGGGAATAGTTGGGGGTTATCAGGGCAGCAAGCCGCGGGAGGTTCTGGTGGATAAAGCACTCTTTGAAGAAAGGTGAGGGACAGGATGGGAGTGGGTGCACTGTTGGAGAAGGCCCGGATCGAACAGGGCCTGACGATTGAGGATGTGGCGGAGCGCACCAAGATCAAACCCCAGTTTCTGCGGGCGATTGAACAGGAACAGTTCCACTTGCTGCCCGATAAAGCCTATGTTCGGTCGTTCATCCGGACCTACGCCAGAGCCTTGGGTGTGGAGGATCAGCTGGCAGTCCAGGGGGATCTTGGCGAAGCTGCCCTGGGCGTGGACGACCTTTCCGCCAGCATCCGCGAGCGCAGGGAGCGGGCCCGCAGGGCGCGCCGCAACCGCTTTTTGATCCGCGTGGCAGTAGTCATCTTGGTTTTGGCAGGAGCTGCGTTCTTAGCATACTGGATGATGTTTAGGGGGAACTTCTGGGTTGAATAACAGGGATTATCTGGTCCGGGCGATGCTCGGAGAGAATCAAGCCAGGGTGATCGCAGTTAGGACTACGGGAGTGGTCAGCGAGGCGCAGGCTCTGCACGGCACCACCCCGGTTGCCACAGCCGCCCTGGGGCGCACCTTGACCATGGGGCTAGTCCTCGGCGCCATGCTCAAGGCTGAAGAAACCATCACCATACAGATTAAGGCAGACGGACCACTGGAAGGCATCATCGTTTCGGCCAACTCAAAGGGCCAGGTGAAGGGGTATGTCGGCAATCCCGGAGTTGAGCTGGACCTGAATGCCGCGGGGAAACTGGCAGTTGGTCAGGCTGTAGGCCGCGGCCATCTGCATGTTATCCGGGACATGGGTCTGAAGGAGCCTTACCATGGGACCGTTCCCCTGCAGAGCGGCGAGATCGGCGATGATTTCGCCTACTACTTCACCGTGTCCGAACAGACGCCTTCGGCTGTTCTCGTAGGTGTCTTGGTAGGTGTCGACGGCGTCCCCTTGGGCAGCGGCGGGGTGGTGGTGCAGCTAATGCCCGGTGCTGCCGAGGACGAGGCGTTCATCGCCGGCCTGGAGGAGCGCATCCAAGCTGTGAAAGAGGTCAGTTCGCTTTTTGCCGGCAGCCGCAGCCCAGAGGAGATCGTTCAGGAGATCTTTGCCGGGCTGGAGCTACGCTTCATCGACCGCCGAGACGTGGCCTTCTCGTGCGACTGCTCCCGGGAGCGCTTTTCCCGGGGCCTGGTTACCCTGGGTGCGGAGGAGCTGCAGGAGATGGTGGACGGGGGTGAACCCGTGGAGATCCACTGCCGTTTCTGCAGCAAGCGTTATGTCTTCACGATTGAGGAAGTAGCCGAGCTGCTCAAGGAGCTTGGGAGTACCCGAGCATAAATCGTCTCCCCTTCCGCATATAGTGTTGTGGAAGGGGGAATAGCGATGGCTAGAGTGGGAAAAACTGAAAAGAATGGTCCCGGCCTCTTATTTATCGTTGTTACGCTTATCGTGGTGGCCGTGGTGGGAGCGCGCTTTTTCGGTTTCATGCCTGGGGATAGGGAAGAAGAGGCACCGCGTCCCCCAGTGGTAAAAGTGGAAGATCCGGCGCCGCCAGAAGGTGAGCAGGTAGAGGCTGCTCCGAAGGTCCTGGTTTTCCACAGCCATGCCTCTGAGAATTACAAGCCCAAGGACAGCCACGAGCGCAGCGGCGGAGGAGATGTGGTGGCGGTCGGTGAAGCTTTTGTGGAAGAACTGGCCTCCCTGGGCATCAAGGCCCTGCACGATCAGACGGTTCACGATCAGCCGCGCTACAGCGAAGCCTTTCTCAACTCAGAAAAGAAAGTAAGCGAGTATCTGGCCCAGAATCCCACCATCCAGATAGTCCTGGATCTGCACCGCGATGGTCTCCAGGATAAACCGGACGACTATACCAAGGCCCGTGCGAATGGTATGGATGTGGCCAAGATCCTCTTTGTGGTGGGTGACAAGGACAACGATCTGCTCGAGGAGAACCTCCGCTTCGCCCAAAAAGTGAGCGACGCCCTGGAGCAGCAGTATCCTGGAGTGACTCGAGGGGTGCGGGTTTTCAAATCTGATTACAGCGGCGAGCTCCATCCCAACAGCATCATGGTCCTGATCGGTGACTGGCGCGGCAATACGTTGGAGGAGGCGAAAGCCGCAGCTCGGTTGCTGGCCAGGGTACTTAAGCCCTTTGTGGAGTGATTTGGCAAGTAGTCATTGGGAGTGAAATGGATGAACCAGCATATACACCTTATTGGCATCGGTGGGACTGGTATGGGCCCGTTGGCCAAGGTCTTTTTAGAGATGGGGCACACAGTCAGCGGTTCTGATCTTCAACCTTCAGAGACCACCGATTATTTGATCAAACTAGGAGCGACGGTATACTTCAACCACTCTGCTGCGAATGTGAATGGAGCCACGCGAGTTATCTACTCCAGCGCGATCACCGGGCAGAATCCAGAAATCATCGCGGCCCGTCAGAAAGGAATCGACGTTCTGCACCGTTCCGAGGTCCTCGCTCAACTGCTGAACAGCCGCAGGGGGATAGCCGTGAGCGGGGCACACGGCAAGACTACCGTGACTTCCATGATCGCGCTGTGTTTGGAAATGGCAGGCACAGATCCAACTGTGCTTATTGGCGCGCATTTTACTCCTTTTGGCCCAGGGGCCAAGTACGGCCACGGTGAATTTGTGGTGGCGGAAGCGGATGAGAGTGACGGGTCTTTCCTGCGCTACAACCCTGAGGTGTGCGTGGTGACGAGCATTGAGGCGGATCATCTGGAGAACTACAACGGCGCCTTTGAGTCTCTCATCGCCGGATATCGGAGGTTTCTCGGGAACTGCAAGCCGGGGGGCCTGCGCTTAATTGGCGTCGACCACCCTGTAGGCGCGTCGATCAGCCAGGAATATCCATGCGTCACTTACGGCTTCGCTCCCGGCGCCAACTGGCGGGCAGAGGTACTGCATCTGGAACAGCAAAGATCCGCCTTCCGAGTGTACCGCGGTGAAACGTTCTTTGCCGATTTCGTACTCAACGTTCCCGGGCGTCACAACGTGTCCAACGCTCTGGCCTGCATCGCCTTATGCCACCATCTCGGCCTGACAATCCCGCAGATGCAGGGTGCTCTGCGCCAGTTCAGTGGGGCCAAGCGCCGTTTTGAGATGCTTGGTACCTGTCGGGGAGCATTGGTTGTGGACGACTATGCCCATCATCCCACGGAGATCGCTGCTGTGATCAGGGCCGCGCGGGAAGGTTGGCCGGCGAGGCGGATCGTCGCCGTCTTTCAGCCGCACCGCTATTCCCGGACCAAGCTTCTCTTCGAGGAGTTTGTACAGGCTTTTCGAGAGGCCGATGTCGTGATCATCACAGACATCTACGCTCCTCCCCCGGAGCAGCCAATTCCTAATGTGACCTCGGCGGTCCTAGCCGAGCGCGTGCGTTCCTTTAACGCACCCAAGAGTGTGTACTACATCCCACGGCAAGAAGATGTCGAGCCGTTTCTGCGGGAGTGGCTCACTGCCCGGGACTTGGTCTTGGTGATGGGAGCTGGGTCCATATCCCGTGTGGCCCACGATCTAGTCTAGTTCCCTTAGGTTAGCGATGGGATCATACATGACTGTACAGACCCGTTCCCTGCCGCTGGCGCTCACTACCACCAAGCGGTAGCGGAAGAGAGGGGTGAAAAGGATGGCCCCGCGCAGAGCTCGGATGGATAGGCCCGGATGCAGGCGTCCACGCAGTTCCTGGAGTTTTGCGGTGAATTCTGCCGTGGAGGTCCTGCCCTGGTAAAACTCACGAAGTTTCTTTTCTTCCTCAGCCATTTTCCCTAGAGCTTGCTCGACCCAAGACTGGTCGTCCTGGGACCAGAGCTCGCTGACGTGGGCAGCAGCCTTCAGGTAAGCCTGTTTGAGGCTGCACTTCCTTCTACGGATCTGCTCGGTTGGGACGCTTCCGGCCTGAAGCAGGTGGAAGGGAAAGGCGAACTTAAGAACTTCCCCCGAAGAGAGATTCACAACGATTGTGTGAAGGCTCTCTTTTTTCTGCAACCCTCGCGCTTGGGCTGACAGTTCCAGCTGCAGGTACTGACCAAAATGGGCAGAGCTTGTGAGCACGTAGGCGCGTCCGGTTCCAGCGCACTCTGCCAGGACACGCTTACGGATTCCTGGCTCGTGGAAGAGGTGGTGGGGGATGTGCGCCTGGCTGAGTAGTCCCTGCCCCTGTACGAGGCGGAGGATCGTGTTGAGGCGGTAACTCCCTGGACTGATCAGTTCGGCGCCATAGGCCTCGGCCAGGTCGCGTTGGAAAGAGAACTGGAGCAGACGGCCCTGTGCGCGCCAGCCATCGAGGGCCTGCATGAGACCGTCATCCGCCTTGACCTGCCATACCCCGGGGCAGACTTCGATGGGCCGGTGGCCGCAGAGAGCGAAGAAGTCAAAGACAAGCTGGCGGATGCTCATCCCTCCCAGGAAGCGGCCCTGATCTCGTCCCGGCTGCTCAGGATCTTCTCGGCAAGCCCGTCGAGCTGAGCCTGGATCTGCTCCCGCTCCTCATGTTCAAGGAAGATCTTCATGATCTCGCTTTCAAAGGACTTGCCAAGGTTGAGGTGGAGGAGGATGGCGTCGAGTTCGCCGATGATGGACTCGAACATGTTGATCTTCTTGTGCAGCAGGTACATGATGTGTTCTTCCACCGTGTCTTTGGTGATGAGGTTGTAGATGTGCACATCCCGCATCTGGCCTAAGCGGTGGACCCGCCCGATGCGCTGCTCCAGGCGCATGGGGTTCCAGGGGAGGTCGAAGTTTACCACCAAATTGCAGAACTGGAAATTCAGGCCCTCGCCACCGGATTCGGTGCTCACCAAGAACTGGGCTTCCCGTTGGAAGAGGTGGCGTACCCACTGTTTCTGACCACGGGACAGGCTGCCATCGAAGGCGAGGGTGCGGTAACCGGCCCTTTCCAGGCGGTAGCGGATGTACTCCTGCGATGCTCTGTACTCGGTGAAGATGATGGCTTTGTCCGAGAACTGGGCGACCAAGCGTTCCAGGGCATCGCACTTACTGTTCTGTTTCACCTCGGCCAGGTCCTTGAGGAGCGCGGCTGCCTCCGCCAACTCCGCTTCGGCGAGGCTGGCCATCATCTTTTCCAGGGTCAGGGCCACGGCCAGGAAGGACGAGCAGACTTCCCGCTGAAGGGTGATCAAGGGCAGCATGCTGCTTGGGCCCGCCCGCCGGCCCCTGGATTTGATGAACTCGTTCACCCGTAGGTAGATCTCCTGCTCCCGGGGACCCAGAGCAACGATGATCGGGTGGACGATGCGCTCCGTGAACCTTACCGTGCCCTCCTCCCGACGGTTGCGGATCATCACTTGATCCAGGAGCTGACGCAGTTCCCTCGGGTTCTTCGGCGTACGCTTGTCAGCCATGAAGCGCCTTTTGAAGGACTGGTAGCTGCCGAGCTGTCCCGGTTTGATCAACCCGATCAGGTTGTAGAGTTCCTTGAGTTCATTCTGCACAGGGGTTGCGGTCAGCATCAGGCAGTACTTTTTCTGAAGAGAGTTGACCAGACGGTAGCTGGCTGTTGAGCTGTTTTTCAGCTTGTGAGCTTCGTCAATGATGAGCAGGTCATAAACGATACTCTTGACGATCGAGGCGTGGGGTTCCCTTTTCGCGGTATCCAGGGAAGCTATGAGCACATCGGCATAGGTCCAATCCCAGGGCGTGCGCTGGATCCCCGCGGCCAGGCCGAACTTTTCGTAGAGTTCGTAATACCACTGCCAGATCAAGTTAGCGGGAGTGAGGATCAGGACTTTCTTAACCAGACCGCGCAGCATATACTCTGTCAAGATAAGCCCCGCTTCGATCGTCTTCCCCAAACCAACTTCATCGGCGAGGATCGCCTGCCCGTGCAGCTCATGGATGACCCGCTCTGCCGTGCGGATCTGATGTTCATAGGGGATCACGCCCGTCTCCTGCCAGCGTTCTCTGAGGTGTTCTAAGGCCAGCAGCCCCTGCGTCTGGTTCTGGGCGGCCGCCAGCCGGTCAGCCCGCCTCGCCAGCTGGTACCATTCCCACGTGTCAAAGCGCCGGGCGCGCAGCTCTTTGACGATCCTGCCGAACCCAGCGGCCTCGATCTGGACTTGGAGTTTCCCAAGGCAGTACTCCTGAAGGACCGCCGCAGTGTCCTTAGGCGGCCAAGCGCTTGTGGTTTGGGGGAATAGGGGATGCACACCTCCACCTCCTCTTTGCGATCCTTCCCCGGTGGAGCGGTTCATATGAGGCTGCGGGAGCGATACAGACCCGGGGGCGGGAGGATTTTTCGCCTGGAACGAGAATAGTACTGAACATGCCCGCTAGTGTTAGGTGCCGGACGGTCTCCATGTCCCCCGGCCACTGAGGAGGTTACGCTGCTATGTATCGTTACATCATTCGGAGATTCATCTATCTTATCCCGATGCTCTTGGGGATCTCATCCCTCAGCTTTTTTATCATGCAGCTGGCTCCGGGTGACGCCTTGACCCAGATGGCACTCAGCCCGGATGTTACGGAGGAGATCATGGAGGCCATGCGGGCACGGTTCTGGTTGGATCAACCGCCGCACATGCAGTACATCCGCTGGATCACCCAATTGCTCAGGGGCGACATGGGCCACTCTTTCCTGTGGCATGCTCCCGTGACCTGGGTGATCAAACAGCGTGTTTTCAACAGCCTTCTGCTCACCGTGGTTTCGCTGATTGTCGCTTGGGCGCTGGCCATTCCCATCGGCATTCATTCCGCAGTACATCAATACTCCTGGAGCGACAAGCTGCTCACCTTCTTCGCCTTCATCGGGGTTTCGATACCCAACTGGTTTCTGGGGCTGCTGCTCTTGTACCTGAACCTGACGAGGGGCTGGGGTCTGCCCATTGGAGGGATGACCAGCATCGACTTTGACCAGTTCACCTTTTGGGAGAAGGTGGTCGACTTAGCCCGCCACATGATCCTGCCCACCATCGTCCTCAGCACAGGAACCCTGGCCAGTCTCATGCGTTATATGCGCTCCAATCTTCTGGACGTCCTGAGGCAGGACTACGTGACCACGGCCCGGGCCAAAGGCCTCGCTGAACGCGTCGTAATCTACAAGCACGCCGTGCGAAACGCCATCAATCCCCTGATCACCATCTTTGGGTTTCAGCTGGGCGGCATTCTCGGGGGTGCATCCCTGACGGAAATCGTCATGAACTGGCCGGGTATCGGCAGCTTGATGCTCAACGCGGTGCAGGGCCAGGATTACTACCTGGTCATGGGCAACCTGGTCATCGGCGCTGTCATGCTGATTCTGGGCAATCTGACGGCGGACATCCTGCTGGCAGCAAGTGATCCGCGGATCCGGTACGAGTGAGGTGCATAGGACATGACTCTGTTGAACAAGACGAAGGATCAACCTGAGTTTGCGGATAATGGCGGGGCACTGCGTTCGCCTTGGAAGATGGCCTGGAAGAAACTGCGCCGGCACAAGCTGGCCCTGGCCGGCATGTGGGTGCTCATCCTCCTGCATATCTTTGCCATATTCGCCGATTTCTTCGCACCCTACAGCGAGTTGACCACGGACCGCAGGCGGACCTATCATCCGCCGACGCGGGTGCACATTTTCCACGAGGGCAAGCTGGTCAGGCCTTTTGTCTACGCGTACAAGCGGGTGGACAGCTTGAGGAACATCTATGAAGAAGATACCTCCACCATGTACCCCATCTACTTCTTCGTACGCGGCGACAAGTATAACATCCTTGGGGTAGAGAGCGATCTGCGCCTGTTCGGCGTCGAAGAACCTGGAAAACTCTATCTGTTTGGCGCAGACCGTTACGGACGGGATATTTTCTCCCGTCTGGCATACGGCGGTCGGCGTTCGCTGTTTATCGGCATCATCGGTCTGATCATCAGCCTATCCATCGGTTTGATCTACGGAGGGGTGTCTGGGTACTTCGGCGGCTGGGTTGACAACATCATGATGCGCATCGCCGAGATCATCATCTCGATTCCCAGTTTCTACCTGCTGTTGGCCCTCAGCGCAGTGCTGCCCACAAACATACCCTCGGACCAGCGGTTTATGCTGATCGTGGCCATTTTAGGCTTCATCAACTGGGCCGGTCTGGCAAGGGTGATCAGGGGCATGGTGCTGTCCATAGCCAAGACGGAGTTCGTGGCGGGAGCGGAAGCCATCGGTGCTTCTCAACCGCGCATCATCATCCGCCATATCCTGCCTAACACCATGAGCTACGTGATCGTACACGCGACGCTGTCCATCCCCGGCTTCATCCTGTCGGAATCCGGGCTGAGCCTCATCGGGGTAGGAATCCAGCATCCGGTGGCCAGTTGGGGCAACATGCTCTCCGAGGCGCTGAACCTGTCGTCGCTGACGCGCTATCCGTGGCTTTTGGTACCGGGGTTTTTCATCTTCATAACTGTTCTTTCTTACAGCTTCTTCGGCGACGGCCTGCGTGATGCCCTGGACCCGAAAAGCCGGACGACGTAATACCAGCAAGGCCGCGAGGGTGGAACTCAGCTTCTACCCTTTTTGATAAGCGTATTGTGTTCGAAATGTTAAGGCAGTAAATTCCAGGGTGAGGCAAGAAAGAGTGCGTCTTTCGGCAGGACAACGGCCCTGCCGGTCGTATTATATAACGTAACTCCTGTCGACGATTTTGACAGTTGAGGCGGCATCTGTCGCTGAATTTCGTAGGGAAGGAGCAGTGATAGCACTTAGAAAATCAAGGTGTGGCAGCAGTTGAGTATTCCGAAATCTTGTAAATGAGGGGGATCTGATCAGACCATGAGGAAACACGTGTTCATCTGGACGCTGCTTCTGGCGCTGGTCGTCAGTGCCGGGGTGGCGAGTGCTGTGGAGTTGTTGGATCCGAGGATCATCAACCTGGCCGAAGAATTTGGGATGGAAGTCGGCCGCTACGGTGGTACGATGACCGTTCACGGCGGCGCAAGCGGCCCCAAGACCTTCAACCCGCACAGAGCAGCTGAGACTTCCAGTACTGATGTGACTGACCGCATCTTTGAAGGCCTTGTTGTCCTGCACCGCGACACCGGTATGGTCCTGCCGAAGCTGGCGAAGGAGTACGTGATCAGCGAAGACGGCACAGAGGTAACCTTCTACCTGCGGCAGGGCGTACAGTGGCACGATGGTACCGAGTTCACGGCCGATGACGTCATCTTCACCTTTGACGTGGTCTATGATCCGGCTGTCGGTTCCAACTCCAGAAGCGGCCTGCTCATCGACGGCGAGCCGATGAAGTATGAAAAGATCGACAAATACACGGTTAAGTTCACGCTGCCTCGTCCGCATGCTCCGATCATGTACAGCATCGGAACGCCGATCGTTCCCGTTCATCTGCTTGGCGAGGCACATAAGGAAGGCCGTTACCATGAGATGTGGGGTCTGGAGACGCCTCTGGATCAGATCGTGGGTACCGGTGCTTGGCGCATCTCGTCGTACCGCATTGACCAAGAGCTCATCCTGGTCCGGAACGACAACTACTACGAGTTTGACGAAGCCGGCAACCGCCTGCCCTATCTGAACAGGATCATCTTCCGTTACTATCCCAGCACCGACACGGCGACTCTGGCCTTCTTCAACGGTGAGTTTGACTACATCGGCATTCCGGCCAACCAGTATCCTGAATACGTTGACCGGGAGGTAGACAGCCGCTGGAGCATCATCACCGCCGGGCCGAACCCGGGAACGAGCTTCATCGTGTTGAACCAGAATCCCAATGCCGTTCCGGAGCCTAAGCTGTCCTGGTTCACCGATGTTAAGTTCCGTCAGGCCATTGCCCATGCGGTTGACAAGGAAACCATCCTCGACATGGCTATGAACGGGATGGGCTACATCCAGGATAGCCCGATCAACATGAGGAATGATTTCTTCCTGAAGAAGGATCTGAAGACCTATCCGTACGATCTTGACTTGGCACATGAGAAGCTTGAGGCTGCAGGTTACAAGCTCGGCGCCGATGGCATCCGCCGCGATCCGAACGGCAATCCGATTGAGTTCGATCTGATTACCAACCCCGGCGTGCCGATCCGCCAGATCGTGGGCGAACTCTTCCAGGAAGACCTGGCTGCCCTGGGCATCAAGGTCAACTTCAACCAGATCGACTTCAACGTGGTCGTGGAGAAGCTGACCAGCACCTTTGACTGGGATGCGATCATCATCGGCCTCACTGGTACCTTTGATCCCAACGGTGGCTCCAACGTCTGGCTCTCCAGCGGTAACCTGCATATGTGGTATCCTTACCAGGAGACCCCGGCTACCGAGTGGGAAGCCCGCATCGACGAAGTGTGGCTGCAGGCCCAGAGGGCTATGGATCCCGAGGTACGGCGTCAGTGGTACTTCGAGTTCCAGGACATCGTTGCCGAGAACGTGCCGCTCTTCTACACCGTAACCTCCGAGAACATGGTAGCCGTGCGCGACCACCTGCGCAATGCTATCCCGGATGGCATCGGCGGTGGAGTAGCGAGCGCTTGGAACTACATCTGGATTGACAGGTAAGTCAAGGTAGCAAGAAGCAGGAAAAGAAGGCACCCGCGTGGGTGCCTTCTTTATATGGACAGAAAGAAAGCCCCGGTGTACACCTGGGCTTTTACGGTGTTAGCTGGTTAAGGTGTGGGCGAGGGCATTCAGGCGGTGTTTGAGGCTGGCATCCAGGACCTTTCCATCCACCTTGATGATCAGGCCGCCAACTATGCTCGGATCCACCTGCATGCGCAGGATGACCTTTCGGCCTGTGAGCTTGCTCAGTTTCTGCTGCAGCTCGGAGCACTCTTCTGGCGTCAGGTCAAGAGCAGAGGCGACCTCGGCCACGGAGGTGTTCTGATCATCGAGGACCAGCTGCTCAAACTCACGGTACATCATCGGGATGAAGCCTTCACGGCCTTTTTCCACCACCAAGAGCAGGAAGCTCTCGAGAAGCGGTGAGAGCTGCATCAGGCTGATCAGCTGAGCCTTGCGTTCCCGTCCCGTTCGGGGGTGGTAGAATGCCCCGCTGATTACCGGATCTTCCAGGACGGCCAGTACTCTTTTGAACTCCTGAGCGAGTTCAGCACGTTTGTCCTGGCCCGTCAGAAACAGCGCTTGGGCATAACGGCTGGCGATTTGAGAACTCCTCATGGTGGTCATGCTCATTGCAGATGTCCTTTGCCTAAGCTGCCAAGCTGGTTGATCGTGTCAGCTATGAGATGTCTGTGCTGCGCTGCATCCAGTGACTCATCGATGACCTTCGAGGCCAGCAGTACCGACAGCTCACCAACCTGCTGCTTCAGCTCGGCCCAGGCCTTGTCCTTTTCCAGCTGGATTTCCTTCTGCGCCCGGTCTAGGATCGCTCTTGCCTCAGCTTTGGCTTCGGCGATCAGTTTGGCTTGGACCTCCTCGGCTCTTCTGGTCGCCTCGTCAACGATCTGCCGCGCCTGCTGGCGGCTTTCTTTGAGCTGCTGCTCCAGCTCCAGACGCAGAGCTTCGGCCGCTTTTTGGCCCTCTTCGGCAGAGCGGATCTGGCCCTCAATTTCGGCCGTACGCTTATCCATGAAGGCGCGTACTGGTTTGTACAGCAGCTTGTAGAGCAGCAGAAGCAGCAGGATAAAGTTGATCGTCTGGGCCAATAAGAGGTTTTGATCAATCAGCATCAGAGTCACCCTTTACAGCATATCTAGGTCCAGAACCAGCACCAAAGACGCAGTGATTCCCACTACACAATGCCCGGTGCCTTTCTACAGGAGTTCCAGCAGGCGGTTCACCAGCGGAAGCACAACGGTGAAGATCAGCAGCAAGGTCACTGCCAAAGAGTAGATGGCACCGGACTCAGACACCGCCTGACCTAGGAGCATGGTGGTGCGGATCGAGCCTTCCATCTCGGGTTGACGGGCCATAGCTTCCACAGCCTTTCCGGCGACATAACCTTCACCGATACCCACCAGTCCTCCAGAAATCAGAGCGATGCCGCAGCCGATGATAACTCCGGCAACGATGATGGCGATTTCTAGCACTTTCTTTCCTCCTTTCGTAGCTGTTCTGCAGCCTTTAATTGATTTTCATGGAAATGTAAACGACAGACAATAGCGTAAATACTGCTGTCTGGATGATGCCAGAGAAGATCCCGAACCAGCCTAGAAGGACAGCTGGGATGACATAGGGAGCGATCATATAGACGATGCTGAGCAGCACTCCGCCAGCGAAGATATTGCCATAGAGACGGAAGGAGTGGGAAACGATCTGCGACAACTCTCCGGCTATGTTGAGCGGAAGCAGGATGAAATACGGCTCCACAAAGCCCTTAATCCAAGGCAGAAAGCCCTTCTTGCGAATCGCGGTATAGTGTCCTACCAGGAAGACGATCAGGGCGAGAGTAAAAGTGGTGGTCAGGTTCTCCGTGGGCGAGTAAGCCCCTGGGATGATGCCGATCAGGTTGGAAAAGCCCACATAGACCGCGATCATGAGGATAAGGGGAACGAACTTCTTTCCCTCCGGCCCCATATTGGTCAGCACCAGCTTTTCGATCCCGTCAACGAGCAGTTCTACAAAATGCTGAGCCCCCCTTGGGACTTTCTGCATGTTTCGGGTGAGCAAGAAAGAGGCCAGTGAGACTACGGCCATGATGATCCAGGTGAACAAGAGCGGCTTGCTAACCGGAAATGAGTAGATGTAGAACAAGACTTCAGCTTCCACGCTTGATCCTCCCCCGCACAAGGTGGTAGAAGATGGCCAGGCGGGGCATGAGCAGCCCGCCAAAGGCGGCCATGTAGTTCAAATGGGGACTGAGAACTGCCGCGGTCAGGGTGGCAGCATAAAGGGCACAGCGCTTGAAAAAGGACTTCATGTTCAACCGGTACACATCCCGCCTGGCGAGCTCGACCGTGCGAGCAAGCCGCAGCAGGCGAGTACCGTCGATGATCATCAATCTGAGCACCAGCACACTCATGGACCCGCCCATGAGCAGGCCGAGAGCGGCTTCGACGCTCACAATCAACAGCCCTGCGCTGAGCAGGACTGTGAGTGCGACTGTGGTACGCAGCACATCATTTTCGTCGAACATCACTTGCGCTCCGCGTTGGAACCTAATGTGTCCATGATCAGCCTATAGGCACTCCAAAAGGCGGCGATACAGCCAAGCAGCAAAAAAACGAGGGTGAACACCGCCCGTGTTTTGAGCAGGCGATCGAGGTAGAGCCCCACAGCGATACAGATGCCAACGCTGGCGATCATGGTCACTCCAACTTGAGTAACCAGAGCAAGGTACTTCAGGCCGTTCATCGCCGCTCCTCTCTTCTTCTCACAAACCTTTATACATGTTCCACACCCAGGATCATTTTCCTGCTCCCGCCGGCAAATCGCTTCTTTGAAGAAGTTCTCCATGTATGATAACATATCAGGGACAGGATATCCATGCCTGAGGTCAGCGCTCTGCCTCGGCTGGATGAGCTAATATGCTGCAATGGGAGATGTTTGATGAAGATAGGAGTTGCGTCCTTAGGTTGCGCCAAAAACCTAGTTGATACGGAAATCGTGCTCGGTTTCTTGGCAGATGCGGGCCATGAGATTGTCAGTGATCCCAACCAAGCCGAGATCATCATTGTCAATACCTGTGGTTTCATCACCGAAGCGAAGGAAGAGTCTATCGAGACGATTTTGGAGATGGCTGCCCTCAAAGAGACGGGCCGCTGCCGCGGCCTGGTGGTGATGGGCTGCCTTTCTCAACGCTACTCTCAGGAGCTCTGGAAGGAGATTCCCGAGATTGACGCCCTTCTGGGCACGGACGAATTGGACCTGGTTCCAGAGGTTATCAAGCGGATCGCCGGTGGCGAAAGGGTACTTGAGCGCCGCGGCCGCCATTTCGACTACAACCGATATTTCGCACGCCTGTCGACTACCGGCTCGCACCTGGCGTATCTGAAAATCGCGGAAGGTTGTTCGCACAGCTGTGCCTTTTGCGTGATCCCCCAGATCCGCGGGGAATACCGCAGCCGGACTCCTGAGTCAATCCTTGCGGAGGCCAGGCAGCTTGCGGCAGCGGGTGTAAAGGAACTGGCGGTGATCGCACAGGACACAACCGCCTACGGAAGGGATATTGGAACCAGTATTCTGGAGCTGCTGCGGGAGTTGGCCTGCTTGGACATACCCTGGATCCGCCTTCTTTACACCTACCCGACTTCCATCAGCGAAGAGCTGTTGAACTTGATTGCCTCAGCTCCGAATGTTGTGAAGTACATCGATCTGCCCCTCCAGCACGTGTCCGAGAACGTGCTGCGGCGTATGAAGCGGCCAGGCAGTTTTGCATCCACTGTGAGTCTGGTCAACAGGATCCGGGAGCTCATCCCCGGAGTCGTCATCCGCAGCTCTTTTATAGTAGGTTTTCCGGGGGAGACTGAGGAAGATTTCCAGGAGCTGTTGAAGTTCCTCGACGGCATGCGCCTGGACCATGTGGGGATCTTCAAGTATTCGCGGGAAGAGAACTCGGCCGCTTACTCACTGCGCGGACAGGTTCCTGAGACGGTGAAAGAAAGGCGTTGGAGTGAGGCCATGGCCTTACAGCAGAGGATCTCCGCTGATCTGAACCAGCGTCTCGTGGGCAGAAACCTTCAGGTTCTGATCGAACACCTATCCTCAGAGTCGGAATTAGTGATGGTTGGTAGGCACAGCGGGCAGGCTCCCGAAGTAGACGGTGTGGTCTACCTGGGCCGCGGTGAGCTGCGGCCGGGAGAGCTGGTTACGGTGCGCATAACTGATGCGCAGGCCTATGATCTGGTTGGAGAGGTGGTGGAAGGCGTTGAACCTGCCTAATATGGTTACTCTGCTCCGCATTTCCCTGGTGCCTCTGTTTGTGTACCTGTACCTGAAGAACCCGGGTCAGGTGAACCTGCCGGCAGCGCTGGTCTTTGTCCTGGCTTCGGCTACGGATGCCGTGGACGGGTATCTCGCACGCAGCCGCCGGGAGATCACCCGCTTCGGGCAGCTCATAGACCCCATTGCCGACAAACTTCTCATTACCGCTGCTCTTCTTGTCCTGGTCCAGGCGGGGTTGGTCAGCACCTGGATGGCTCTGATCATTTTGGGAAGGGAGTTCGCCGTTTCTGGCCTGAGGATCCTCGCGGCCGCTGAGGGAAAGGTCATCCCAGCATCCCTCTGGGGAAAAATTAAGACCATCAGCCAGATTGTGGCGGTGATAGCCTTTTTCCTAAGGGTGTCCTGGGCACCGCTGCTCATGTGGTTGGCGGTCATCGCCACGGTATTGTCTGGTGTCAGGTACTTCCAGAAAGCCCAAGATGTGCTGAAAAGCTCGCTGAAATAGTGTGTTATAATGTTGAGTGTCAGTACTGGATACTGACACTTTTTTTGTTTGTCTTTGGGGGGAGAAGGCCGATGACATATCGCGGCATTTACCTGCCGGTAGCCGCTTTGGTTTTCATACTGCTGCTGGCATCCGGCTTGTTTGGAAAGAACGTCTACGAACAGAGGAGGATTGTCCTGCCGCTCCAAAGCGAACTGCAGGAAGCACAGGGCGTGCAGAGCGCTAGCCTGCAGCGGGAGGCCCGTGGTAAGCTCGCAGTCTATCTGGAGCTGGATCCAGAAACGCCGCTCTCCATAACCTTAGCTGAGGTGCGGCGGATCGCAGACCGTTTTGGCACCAACATCGCGGTTTACGTGCGCGACTCAGCTTCTCCTGAGCTGGTACGCATCTTTGAACGGGTGCAGCTCGCCGCGGAGGAAGCGATCATGACAGGTGAGTTCACCCTGCTTGAGGAGCGTGTTCAAACTTGGGCAGCCGCCGCAGGAGTGAGCTGTGAACTAGCCGTTGACCGGGACTTCATTTATGTATCGCTGATCCATGGCCCCAGTGTCCTCTGGCGGGTCATCAGCCGCTCTCCTGGTGGGGAGGCAGCAGTATCTGTAGAAGGGGGTGCTTTAGCTTGGCGAAATGGATGAAAGAGATAACCCTAGGTGCCGCCCTGGCAGCGTTAGTTCTCGTAGTGCTCTGGGGGGTCGATCTGAACCTGATCCTGCTTCCTCTTGCCGCGCTGACCCTCGGCGCGCTGCTCTTGACCAGCAGGGGCGGGTTGACCGCGCGCTTCAGCCCTGCCCGGCTGGGAGTGGGGGACAGCAGCAGTGTTCCAGCGGTGACCTTTGCCCAGATAGGCGGCCAAGAGATCGCCAAGCGCGAGCTTTTGGAGGCGCTCACCTTTCTCAAGGAGAGTCCCAAAACCAGGCAGCTTGGCATCAGGCCCTTGAAAGGCGTTCTGCTCGTGGGGCCGCCCGGTACCGGCAAGACCCTTATGGCCAAAGCGGCCGCCAATTACACGGCTTCAGTCTTCTTGGCAGCTTCTGGTTCCCAGTTTGTCCAGATGTATGCCGGGGTCGGGGCAAGCAGAGTGCGCCAGCTCTTCCAGCAAGCCCGCTCAGCAGCAGAGAGGGAGAAGAAGCGCAGCGCGATCATCTTCATCGACGAAATCGACGTCCTGGGGCCGAAAAGGGGAAAACACGCCAGCCATCTGGAGTACGATCAGACCCTGAATGAACTGCTGACCCAGATGGATGGGGCGGACAGCGCTCACGATATCCAGGTTTTGGTTGTTGCCGCTACAAACCGCGCCGACCTGCTCGACCCGGCGCTGCTCAGGCCGGGACGGTTTGACCGCATTGTCCAGGTGGACCTGCCAGACAAGGCCGGCCGCCTGCACATCCTCGAGATCCATGCGGCAAACAAACCGCTGGCTGAGGACGTGTCTCTGGAACAGATCGCTTCGGAAACCCAGGGTTTTTCCGGAGCACACCTGGAAAACCTCTTAAATGAAGCTGCCATCTGCGCTCTGCGCGGTGGACGCCAGGTGATCGAACAGGCTGATCTCAGGGAGGCAGTGGAGAAGGTGATGTTGGGCGAGAAGTCCAACCGCCTTCTGCGGAAAGAAGAGCGGGAAAGGGTCGCCTATCACGAGGTGGGCCATGCGGTCGTCAGTGAGCTGGTCAAACCCGGTTCCGTCGCGACCATCACCGTGGTGCCCCGCAGCCGGGCTTTGGGGTACATCCGCCAGGCTCAAGAAGAGCAGTATCTTTACACCCAGGATCAGCTACTGCGAGGCATCCAGGTCTGCGTAGCAGGTGCGGTCATGGAAGAGCTTGTATTGGGGCAGCGCTCCACGGGTGCCGCTAACGACATCGAGCAGGCCGTGCAGCTGGCCAAGCGCATAGTCTTTTCAGGACTATCGCCCCTCGGTATAGTCAGTTCGGATCTGCCTTCCGCAGTGCTCCACGATGCCGTTGTGAAGATCATCCGGGCGCAGGAGGACGCGGTCAGGGAGATGCTGAGCGAGAGGCTGGAAGAAGTGAGGGAGATAGCCGCCAGGCTGCTTGACGAAGAGAGCATGAGCGGCCATGCCTTCCGCGAGCTGCTTCAGGGGAGACGGGCTTCCTAGTTGTTCCAGAATCGGGAACCTGCTATAATCAAAGGGAGCGCCTCAACGGATCAGCAGGCGCGAGAGAAGTGCTGTGATGCCGGCGGCCATGACGGGTCCAACGGAGACCCCTCCGAAGAAAGCGACGCTGAGCATCACCCCGATGACGATGCCCGGGATAATTGATGGTTCTGCCGCCACAAACTCCAGACCCTGGCTGTTCAGGTAGCCTCCCACGAGCCCGCCCACGATGGACAGGATGCCCACTGGGCTGAGCAGGGCCGTGGAGAGGCTTTTCAGGCTCACCTGCCCGTTAGCGAACGGTACCATGAGTGCAGTAGTCAAAAGGAGCAGGCCCGCCTCGAGTCCGCGAGTCTGCAGGAGCGGCAAAAACCGTTTTAAGTTCATGAGGTCGAGGAACAGGACGATGGCCGCAGCCGCGCCCAGAAGGTTATTCTTGGACAAGATGGCTGCGGCAAAGACGAGCAGCAGGGGTAGTGCTGAAGGCATTTTTATCCCCCCTAGATCATCCTATTCCCGACTCGCCGGTCTATGAAAGGGATGATGGCAATAGGCTCTCCATCAGGTCTGGGACTGATCGCCTCAAATCGAGTTTTGATGGTCTCCGTGTTGGCGTGGGCCGTGGCCCAGCTGCTGAAGATCGTCTCCTGGGCGGTAACCCGGGGGAAACTGAATTTCAAAAGGCTGGTGGAACCAGGAGGAATGCCGAGTTCACACAGTGCCTTCGTGACTTCGCTGGCCACAGGGGTTGGGCTTACGGAAGGGTTTGACTCAACTCTGTTCGCCCTTGCGGCCGTGTTCGCCTTGATCGTGATGTACGATGCCGCCGGTGTGCGGCGGGCCGCAGGCAAGCAGGCTCGGGTGCTCAACGCCATCATTGAGGATCTCAACCGCAGGGAACTGCACCCCGAACGCCTGCGTGAACTCCTGGGACATACGCCAGTGGAGGTCCTGGCAGGGGCACTGCTCGGTATACTTATCGCCGTATGGAGGCTTTGAAGGTGAAAGGCACAGGGTTTTCCTGTGCCTTTCTGGCGATCTCACGGTGTCCAGATCTCTGGGGCAGAGTAGTAACCGACGAGGCCGTGCCGGGTGACAGCGGCAACCACATACTTAACCTCTGGGGGAAGTTCGTCCATGTCTAGAGTGTGTACACAGGAGGTCGTCTCGAGCGGTGTGGGAGTGAGCACTTCAAAGCGCTCAAGGGGGCTCGTCTGGGCGAGGACGAGGTACCCAGCGAGGTTCCAGTGGTCCACGGGCGCCCAAGAGATCTCAACCTCAGGACCGGCGCCAGTCGCAGACACCCAAGCAGGAGGGGGCAGGAGCGTCTCCACATGGCCCGAGATCACCAGATCCTCGGTTTCTGGGCGCCAGACCAGCGAGACGGATTCATTCTCGTCAACGTCGATCACCCGCCAAACGCCGACGCCCAGCCTGTTCCCGGCATGGAACGACTCGGTGTAGAGTTCGATTTTGAACTCATAACTGCCTGGACTAATTTCGAGTGTTGCTTCGAAGGGAGCGTCTGCAGCCTGGCGAATTAACTCGTGCATCTGGTCATTGAAGTAGATGCGGGCGCGCAGTGCCTGGTTGCGGAAGATGTAACCCTCGAGATCGATGGTGATATGCACTGTACTGGCTGCTGGCCGGAGGACGAGTTCAACAGCCTGGGGGGTTCCATAGGCGACTTGGATGGTCTGTGGTTTGCTTTGGAAGCGTACTATGCCTTCTGCGTCCACCAAGTATACGGTGAGCTCCCACTGGCCGACGGGCACCTGTACGCTGCCCTGAAACTCATTTCGCTCCACGGGAACGGTTGTTTCCACGACATGCTTTCCTCTGCTGACGATGATGCGGGCTTCAACGACCGTGTCGGGGGTGGCATCGAGGGTGCCCAGGACGGTTAGGGGCGAAGACGGGTCGACAGACGGTGGGGCAAGGCAGGCAGCAGTTGCCACGGCCACAGAGACGAAGAGCAGGAGGAGCGCAAGCCGCGGGGTGCCTTGTTTCATGCCTATCCTCCTCAGTCTCCCTGGGCGTACCTTTAGTATAACATACGAAGGCTGAAGAGTAAAGTTAAAAACATAATATTCTGACATTGGGGTGACCGTCATGCGGGCAGAATTGGTCATGGTTGGTACGGAGCTCCTTCTGGGTGAAGTTGTAGACACCAATGCCTCTTTTTTGGCGAGGCATCTTGCTGATCTCGGCATCGATCTCTTCTTCAAGTCTACGGTAGGAGACAACATGGACAGGCTGCAGGACGTACTCGGTCGGGCGCTGGGACGTTCCGATCTGGTCTTGATGAGCGGAGGGCTTGGGCCGACGGAGGACGATTTGACCCGAGAAGCAGTGAGCCTGGCCATGGGGTGCCCGCTCCACGAAGATAGGGACGTTGCCCGCTGGATAGAGAACCTGTTTCTCGAGCGATTCGGAATCGCCAACGCCCTCAATCGGCAGAACCGCAAGCAGGCCTTTTTTCCGGAAGGCAGCGAGATCATCCCCAACCCTGTGGGCACTGCACCCGGTTTTTGGTTGGAGAAGGATGGAAGGATTGTGGTTGCCCTTCCCGGCGTACCTCTGGAACTGGAGGCGATGTTCGCTGAGACGGTACTGCCCAGACTGAGAAAGCTGGTCGGCGCTGAAAGCCTGGCCATACGCAACCTGCATTTCGCCGGGATCGGGGAATCACGTTTAGCAGAACTCCTGGCAGACCTGGTGGAAACGCAGACTAACCCTACCATGGCTCTTTATGCCTCGGGTGGGATGGTCCGGGTTCGTTTGGCGGCGAAGTCCACCAGCAGAGAAGCGGCCTTTGGGCTTATCGCGCCTTTGGAAGAAGAAATCAAGCGCCGGGCTGCCGATTACTTCTACGGGGTGGATGGGGAGACGCTGGAGTCCGCTGTGGCCAAAGCCTGCTTGGCGCGGGGCGTGACCCTGGCATCGGCTGAGTCCTGTACTGGCGGGCTGATCGCTCACCGCCTGACCAACATACCAGGGAGTTCAGAGTTCTTCCTGCGGGGTTACGTGGTCTATACCGAGCAGGCGAAGATCGAGGATCTGGGGGTGAGGCCCGAGACCGTGGCGGAATTCAGCGTGTACAGTGCCGAGGTGGCGAAGGAGATGGCCGAAGGGGTACGCCGCCGCTCCCGCACTGACTTCGGCCTGGCCGTAACAGGCATTGCAGGCCCCGGAGGAGGCACTCCCGATAAACCCGTCGGCCTGGCATACATCGCCCTGGCTTCAGCGGAGAATACTATTGTCCAGAGGCATTTCTGGAAGGGCGAGCGCGAACAGATCAAGGATAGGGTCGCGAGTGCAGCCCTGCGCCTCCTGTGGAAAAGGCTGAACGCGCTGGATACTGAGTAGGGGGGAGTGGGGTGCACAAAAAGCCGCAGGCCAGGAACCGGAGCAGGCAGCTGCCGGTTCTTCTTGCTGTTTTGGGCCTGCTGGTTGTGGTGAACCTCTTCTCCCAGACCGATTACCGCTTTTTCTCTTTAGTGGTCAAGCTTAGTGTGCGCTTGGGCAGCGCGCCCCAGACGCGCCTGATCGTGCCCCCGGTCGGCGAGGTCCGGGCAAAGACCCACTGGTTTCCAGTTCAGATCAATGCTGAGCTCCGCAGCGTGGACCTCACCCTGCTCCGCCAAACTGCCTTCTCTCCACTCCTTAAGGAAGGCCAGCTGCCCCGCGAGGTTCAGGAGGGTGCCTCAAAGATCCTTCTGCACTTCCTTCTGAAACAGGTTTCCCTTGCCTTTCTAGGGGCGGCCTTGGGGCTCTACGCTGCGGGAATACGCAGCGCCGGGAAGCTGGTGACAGGCGGACTTGCCGGAATCCTTGGGGTTCTGGTCGTGACTGGCCTGGTCTTGGCGGCATATGATCTTGAAGCCTTCCAGAGCCCGGAGTATGAAGGGATGATCGAGGCAGCGCCGTGGCTGCTTGGTCTGGTGCGGGAGGCACTGGGACAGGTGGAGGAACTTGGAGATAGGGTGCAGACTCTGGCTGCTAACTTGTATACTGCCCTCCAGCAGCTGGAAGAGCTGGGGCCGGTTGGCTTGGTGGAGGCAGACATTATGGTCCTGCATGTTTCGGACATACACAATAACCCCGTGGCCTACAACTTCGCAGCTCAGGTGATCGAGAGCTTCGGTGTGGATGTGATCCTGGACACAGGCGATCTGACCGATTGGGGCACTGCGCTGGAAGCCGAGATTACTAAGCGCATCAAGCAGCTTGGCCTGCCGTATATCTTCGTTTCTGGCAACCACGATTCACCTGAGGTAGTGAGCCGGCTGCGGGAGATCCCCTATGTCGTGGTGCTGGGCGAGGCGGTGGAAGTGGAGGGCCTGAAAATTGCCGGGACAGGGGACCTTGTGGCGCACAGCTATTTGGCGACTCCTGCTTCGCCCGAAGAGCTTGCTTCCCTTGCCGGGGAAGTCAACAGGGTCTGGGCGGAGGTGGAGGATGCTGAGCGCCCCCACATCTTTCTCGTGCACAACCATAGAGTGGCTGAAGCCATCGACCCTGGCTTGTTTCCGGTTGTGGCCTATGGGCACACACACCAGTGGGGAGTCAAGCAGGTCGACGGCACTGTGTACAGCAATGCAGGTACCACAGGCGCGGCCGGGATCCGGGGCTTTCAAGGCAAAGAACCTCTTCCGTACAGCCTGTCACTCCTGTATTTTGCCCGGGACGAGGACGGCGTTGTCCGGCTGCAGGCCGTAGACGGTGTTCATGTCACCGGCCTTGGGCAGAGCTTTTCGCTCCAGCGAACATTTGTGGAACAAGGCAGGAATAGCGGAGGCGATGTAGAACTATCACCCTGAAGTGCATGAAAAGGCTTTTCTGACTGTGCTTGCTTGGGGAAACGGGATGGGCTTGATGGGACGGCTCGACGTCTTGTTGGCCAAGTTTCTCCTCTTTTTATGACCAGCGGGCGAACGTTTGTTTTAATAGGAAAGGGGCGAAAACAGAAGTGGAGGAAAAGCAAAAGGCTCTCGACCGGGCTATCCTGCAGATTGAGAAGCAGTACGGCAAAGGGTCAATCATGCGCCTGGGCGAGCAATCTGGTTCAGATATCGATGTGATCCCCACCGGATCCCTATCGCTGGACATCGCTCTCGGGGTGGGCGGCATTCCCAGAGGGCGGATCGTGGAGATCTACGGGCCTGAAGCTTCGGGCAAGACGACCTTGGCTCTGCACATCATGGCTCAAGTGCAGAAAGCCGGAGGCATCGCCGCCATGATCGACGCTGAGCATGCCCTCGATCCAGTCTACGCCCGCGCCGTGGGCGTTGATATTGACAACCTGCTCATTGCCCAACCGGACCACGGCGAGCAGGCTTTAGAAATCGCTGAGCACCTCGTACGCAGCGGTGCCGTCGATGTAGTGGTCATAGACTCGGTGGCTGCCTTGGTGCCCCGAGCGGAGATCGAGGGAGAAATGGGCGATGCCCATGTCGGACTGCAGGCTCGCCTAATGTCGCAAGCCCTGCGCAAACTGACAGGTGCCATCAGCAAATCCAACAGCGTTGTGATCTTCACCAACCAGCTGCGGGAAAAGGTCGGTGTGATGTTCGGAAATCCAGAAGTCACTCCTGGCGGTAGAGCTCTCAAGTTCTATGCGTCAATCCGCTTGGATGTGCGGCGCATCGATTCGCTGAAACAGGGCAGCGAAATCGTGGGCAACCGCACCAGGGTGAGGGTGCTCAAGAACAAGGTCGCTCCGCCGTTTAAGGAAGCAGAGTTTGACATCGTCTACGGGAAGGGTATCTCCAAGGTTGGTGATATCCTCGATCTGGCCACAGAATTGGACCTAGTCAACAAGAGCGGAGCCTGGTATTCCTACGGTGATCTGCGCCTGGGACAGGGACGTGAAGCGGCCAAAGAGTTCTTAACCCAGAATCCCGAACTCGCCGATGAGCTTGAGCTGAAGGTTCGCACCGCCAAAGGCCTGCTGAGGGGAGCAGAAGTTCAGGGAGTTGAGAAGGACAGTGCCAAGCAGGAAGGATGAGGATGCCAAGGCGGTGGCACTGCGCCTGCTGACGGTGCGCGACCGAAGTGCATACGAGCTGCGCACTCGCCTGGCACGCCAGTTCTCCGACGAGGACGTGGAGGGAGTCATCCAGTACCTTAAGGATATCGGCTATCTGGATGATCAGCGCTATGCTCTCAACTATGTTGAATACCGCAACCGCTTTCGTCCCACGGGTAACTACCTGCTGCGCCTCGAGTTGAGCAGCAAAGGCATCACCGAGGACATCATAGACCGAGTGCTGAACACTCCAGAGCAGGAGTACCAACTGGCCATGGAACTAGCGGCCCAGCGCCTGGGGCGTCTTCAGCGTGAAGATGCCCTCAGCCGGTGCGCCAAAGTCTACAAGCTCCTGCAGCGAAGGGGTTTTCCCAGCGCGGCCGCCAGGAAAGTCATAGGGGAATTGCTTGACAGAGATCCGGAAACGGATTACAATTAAAGCGAGTTGTTCGGCTGTGCTAGCCCGATTGGTTCGAAAACGAAATGAGTAGTCTGGAACTGAAAACGATCCTGAACACTGGGAAAAGCTGAGTTTCGGCTCGGCTTTCTTTTCTAAGGGTGTGGAGAGAAGGAGGTGAATGCTATCGCGTTATTCATCACATTGATTAAGTACGGATTGGTTGCAGCGGTGTTCCTGGTGGTGGGGTATTTCGTTAGGAAGATCTCTGCGGAAGCCACCATCCGCTCCGCCGAAGAAGAAGCGCGCAGAATCCTCCAGGAGGCAGAGCGCGATGCGGAGAACAAAAAGCGCGAAGCCCTGGTTGAAGCCAAAGAAGAGATCCATAAACTGCGCTCTGAGATGGAAAGGGAGGCCCGGGAGCGCCGGACCGAACTGAACCAGTTTGAGCGGCGGGTGTCTCAGAAGGAAGAGATGCTCGATAAACGCAGCGATGCGCTGGAGCGCAAGGAAGAGGTTCTGCAGCGAAAGACCCGGGAAGTCGAGCAGCGGCAGGCGGAGATAAATGAACTGCTCAACAAGCAGCGTCAGGAGCTTGAGAGGATTTCGCAGCTCACCGCCGACGAGGCACGAGAGATGATCCTCAAGACTGTGGAAGAAGAAGTCAAACACGAGACTGCAATACTGATCCGTGATTTGGAAAATCAAGCACGGGAAGAAGCGGAGAAGAGAGCCCGTGATATCATTTCCCTAGCCATCCAGCGTACTGCGGTAGACCATGTGGCCGAGTCTACAGTCTCGGTGGTAGCACTCCCCAACGATGACATGAAGGGGAGGATTATCGGGCGGGAAGGAAGGAACATTCGGGCCCTGGAGACACTTACGGGCATAGATCTGATCATCGACGACACGCCTGAAGCTGTCATCTTGTCAGGTTTCGATCCGGTCCGCAGGGAGATCGCCCGCATTGCTTTGGAGCGCCTTATTGCCGATGGACGCATCCATCCAGCACGTATCGAGGAAATGGTCGAAAAGGCGCGCAGAGAAGTGGATGCGATCATCAGGGATGCTGGGGAGCAGGCCACTCTCGATGCTGATGTGCACGGCCTGCATCCTGAGCTTGTGAAGTTGCTGGGAAGACTACGTTTTCGAACTAGCTATGGCCAGAACGTGTTGAAACACTCGGTTGAAGTGGCTCATTTGGCCGGCATAATGGCTGCCGAACTAGGAGTAGATGAGCGGTTAGCACGGCGTGCCGGTCTGCTGCATGACATCGGTAAGGCAGTCGACCACGAAATGGAAGGCACGCACATTCAGATCGGGATCGAGCTCCTGAAGAAGTACAGGGAGCACGAAGACGTGATCCATGCCGTAGCCTGCCACCACGGTGATTTTGAGGCTCACAGCGTGGAAGCTGTCTTGGTGGCAGCGGCCGACTCCATTTCCGCGGCAAGGCCTGGTGCGCGGCGGGAAACTCTGGAGAGTTACATCAAACGCCTGCAGAAACTGGAGGAGATCTCATCCTCGTTCGATGGTGTCGATAAATCCTACGCCATCCAAGCAGGCCGCGAAGTGCGGATCATTGTTAAACCAGAGCGCATAAGTGATGCTTCGGCAGTGCAGCTCAGCCGAGAGATTGTGAAGAAGATCGAGTCTGAACTGGAGTATCCAGGTCAGATCAAGGTTACCGTGATTCGTGAAACCCGCGCTGTGGAGTATGCCAAATAGGACCAGGCAGCCGCCTGGTTCTATTTTTCAAGATGGCACATGGAAAAGGGGGAGAGAGATTGGAGCTCAACGAAACTCAAGTAGATCTGCTGATTGCCATCTTAGTACGCTTTCCCTGTGTCGGGACGATACACTGCGAGCCGGAGACAGGCACGCTGCGCTTGGTCTTTCTGCTCAAAGCACCTGACACGGACTTCGCGCTCTTTGCCAAGCGGTTCCAGGCTCATCTCACCCTCTTCCACAAGCTGGCGGGGAGACCCGTTAAGACCTCTGAACTGCGCAGGATAGAGACGGAACAGCTGACGGTGGTTGAAGTTGTACGTGACTTGGCAAGCTTTTCCCTCTCCGAACTGAAGCTGATCGTACAGCTGATGCGGGACAGCTTCCGCGATAGCTTGGTTCAGGAAGGGTCAGATGCAGCCGACGAAGATGCTGCCGAGCAGGAGATGATCATCGATGCGCTCCTGCGGGAGCGGGCCGAACTGGGGCAGGAGCGCCTCACCGGCTTTCGGGAGAACGGCCGGGTCTTGGTTTTCAGCAGCGCGGTGGGGGTGGATAGGCAGTGAACGTGCTTATCCTTGGTGACATCTTCGGCCGGCCTGGAAGGAAGGTCGTTGGCCAGTTCCTACCGCAACTCGTGGAACAGTATGACCCGGTTCTAGTGGTGGCCAACGGTGAAAACGCCGCGGGCGGATTCGGGTTGACAAGAAGCGTAGCTCAAGAGCTGTTCGCACTGGGCATCCATGTGCTGACCAGCGGCAACCACATTTGGGACCATAGGGAAATGTACACATACATCAGTGAAGAACCCCGCATTCTGCGCCCGGCCAACTATCCGCCTCAGGTGCCGGGTTCTTCGGTCTATCTGCATCGCAGCCCTGAGGCCGTGATCGCTGTGGTCAGCTTGATGGGGCGGGTCTTCATGGGCGATTTTGACTGCCCCTTCCGCACGGCTGATCACATTCTTGCTTCACTGCCCGATGACGTTACCCATGTGATCATAGACTTCCACGGTGAAGCGACCTCGGAGAAGATCGCCCTCGCCCGCTACCTGGATGGCCGGATCAGCGCCCTAGTGGGCACACATACGCATGTTCCTACCGCCGATGAACAGATTCTGCCGGGCGGTACCGCCTACATTACGGATCTGGGTATGTGCGGTCCAGTGCACAGCGTCTTGGGGGTTGAGCCAGAGGTCGTGATTGACAAGTTCTTGACACAGCTGCCGGCTAGGTTTTCCGTGGCTAAGGGTCCTGCGTCCCTGAACGGGGTTGTGATAACCTTAGGAAAGAACGGCCTTTCCGACGGAATTTTGCGCCTGAATCTTCAATAAATGCGTATAATAGGAGGATTTTCCCAGTATATATCTAATAAGAGATCTGAGGATACCACGTAAGTAGTAGCGCTTTCACCTAAGGAGGTCACATTAACATGGAAGTATTGAAAGTGTCGGCACACTCCACCCCCAACAAAGTCGCCGGTGCACTCGCTGGGAAAGTTCGCGAAGAAGGCCGGGCGGAAATTCAAGCCATCGGCGCTGGTGCCTTGAACCAAGCGGTAAAAGCGGTGGCTATTGCCAGAGGTTTTGTGGCCCCTAGCGGAGTGGATTTAGTGTGCATTCCGGCATTCACCGACGTCATAATCGACAACGAAGAACGAACTGCGATCAAACTAATTGTGGAACCAAGATAAGGGCGCTAGCTGGAACGTGGGAGAAGAGCCTACCCTTTTGGGTGGGCTCGTTTCGATCTGGAGCAAAGGAGGCTGCGTGATGTTCGTTTTTGACGCTCACATCGACACTCTTCTTCGTCTGCTTGGAAAGCGGGCGAATCTTCAGGAGGCGCAGGGCCATGTCAACCTAGCCCACCTTCAGGGCGGCCCAGGCGCGCAGTTCTTCGCCGTCTTCGTTGAACCGCGCTATTACCATGGACTAGCCATGCATCAGGCCGTGGAGATGATCGACCTTTTCTGGAAGATGCTGGAGGATCACCGCGAGGCCCTGGCCTTCGCAGGTTCAGCCGAGGACATCCGGCGGGCGAGATCTGAGGGCCGTTTTGCCTGCCTGTTGGCCATCGAAGGTGGCGAAGCCCTGGAAGGGAAGCTCTCTTCGCTGCGCATGTTCTACCGGCTGGGAGTGCGCCTTTTGACCCTGACCTGGAACTTCCGGAACGAACTGGCAGCCGGCCAGATGGAAGGCCCAGAAGGAGGCGGGTTGAGCAGGTTCGGGCGGGAGGTAGTGGAGGAGATGAACCGGCTGGGCATGATCGTTGATGTCTCCCATCTCAACGAACCGGGCTTCTGGGATGTTCTGTCAGTCAGCCGGGATCCCGTTATGGCTTCCCATTCCAATGCCAAGGCTTTGTGCCCCCATCCCAGGAACCTCACTGATGAACAGATCCGGGCTTTGGCCGATAAGGGCGGCGTGATCGGGGTGAACTTCTGTGCTGCGTTCGTGCGTGCGGATGGTCAGGCTACAGCCGAGCATGTCGCCGATCATATCGAATACCTGATCCGAGTTGGGGGCGAGGACTGTGCCGCCTTGGGTTCGGATTTCGACGGCATCGATGAGGTTCCTGTCGGCCTGGAGGACTACGGAAGAATCCGCACCCTGGTCGGTCTTCTGGAAAAGAGAGGTTTGAGGGAGGCTGTGATCGAAAAGGTGATGGGGGGCAATCTGCTGCGCTTCTGCCGCCAAGTCCTTGGTTAAACTCCCCCCCGGGAGGAAATGCTAAAGGAAAAAAGGGGGCATATCGTGGGCAGCAGTGTCGTTAAGGTGATCGAGCTTGTGGGAGAGTCGGATCAGAGCTGGCAAGACGCGGTCCAGGTTGCTGTGAAAGAGGCGAGCAAGACACTGCGCGGTATCACTGGAGTGGAAGTGCTCAACTGGACGGGAAAAGTGGATGAGGAAGGCGAAATCGTGGGTTATCGGGCAAATGTGCAGGTAGCCTTTGAAGTGGAAACGTGATATGGACCGAAGCGGCTTAGGATAACTAAGCCGTTTTTTGGTTACACTACACCCAGCACACTTAGAAATGGGTGACAGTACATGGATTGGATGGGAGCCGTTATCCGCTTTATCGTCTCGGCTTTGGTGCTCATGCTGGTGGGGTTTCTGCTTCCCGGCTTTCGAGCCCTCTCTTTCTTCCACGCCCTCTTTGCGGCCGTGGTCATCGCCGTTTTGGGTTGGGTTGTGGAAAGCCTGATGGGCAAGGCCATTTCGCCCTACAGCAGAGGTGTGGTTGGCTTTTTGGTCTCAGCCGTGATCATCTGGGCCGCACAGTTCGTAGTGCCAGGCATGGAGGTTTCGGTGCTGGGAGCACTGTTGGCAGCCTTTGTCATCGGCATTATCGATCTGTTTGTGCCCACTACTCTGCGTTGAGGCTCTTCCAGCCCATCCGCCCCGTGGAGTGCCGCTCTGGTCAGGGGCGTTTTTTTCGGGGGTGATGGTATGCAGAAGGATCGCTTTGCCGTTGCCAAGCAGCTGGAGGACAACCTGGCAGTGCTGGAAGAGGCCCTTGGCTATGGAGTGACCTTCGATTTGGTGTTCCGCAGGTTGAGGGTTGCGAACCGCCAGTCGTGCCTCGTCTTTTTTGATGGTTTCATCCAGGATGAAGCGGTAATTCACATTATCCGGGCACTGCAGATGGTTCCGCGCCTGGGGGTTACCCTGACCGCGATCAAGCAGGACCTGTGCGATTGGATCCCCTACTTCGAACTGAGCATGGCAGATGACCTGGAAGCCGCCATCCACCAACTGCTCTCCGGGGCCATGCTCCTTTTGGTGGACGGGCTCCAGGAAGTGGCCATCCTCGATGTACGCCAGTATGTGGTCAGAAGCTCGGAGGAGCCAACTCTCGAAAAAGTGACCCGGGGCTCTCGGGACGGTTTTGTGGAGACGGCCCTGTTCAACGTCAACCTGATCCGCAGGCGGATCCGCGACCCAAACCTGCGCTTTGAGGCTCTTCAGGTGGGAAGACGATCAAAAACCGATGTCATCGTCGGTTATATCGAAGACGTAGCCGATCCCAGCTTGGTTCAAGAGGTGAAGGACCGTATTGGGGCCATCGACCGGGATGCCATCCCCATGGGGGGCAAAAACCTCGAAGAGTACATCCTCGGTACCGTCTTCAACCCCCTGCCCGTAACTCGCTACACCGAGCGTCCCGACGTTGCTGCAGCCCACCTTTTAGAGGGCCATGTGGTGATCATCGTGGATACCACTCCTTTCGCCTTAATAGTCCCTGTTACCCTCTGGCACTTCACCCAGCATGCTGAAGAGTATTTCCAGAACCCGCCGGTAGGGACCTATCTGCGCTGGGTCCGGACGGCTGGCATCGTGGGTTCGCTGGTGCTGCTGCCCCTGTGGTACATTTTGGCCGTGAGCCGCAATCTTCCGCCTTGGATCTCCTTCATCGGACCCAAGGAACCGGGACGCTTGGCCCTGTGGCTGCAGCTGCTCATGCTCGAGGTGGGCCTAGACCTGATCCGCATGGCCCTCATCCACACACCCGATGCCTTAGCTACTTCTCTTGGTATTGTTGGCGGTATCATACTTGGCGATCTGGCCGTGTCCATCGGCCTCTTTACGGCGGAAGCGATCCTGTATGCAGCGATCACCGCCATCTGCACCTTTGCCACACCCAGCATAGAGTTGAGCGGCGCTCTGCGCCTCTTTCGCTATGTACTATTCTTCGGAGCGGTTGTGGCGGGGTGGTGGGGCCTGGGTGCTGGCTTCCTCATCACGTTCTTGACCATGGGCTTGACCAAATCCTTCGGCATCCCCTATCTGTGGCCCTTGGTGCCCTTTGACGGTCCCGCCATGCTCCGGGTGCTTCTGCGCTATCCCATTCCGCGAGTGGCTGTGCGCCCGCGGCTCACGAAACCCCAGGATCTGCGTGCCCAAGCAAGAGACCGAAGGAGGAGGTAGCAGTTATCAAGCCCATCGGCATCCCACGCGCCCTGTACTTCTTCCAGTACGGCGAGCTTTGGCAGACATACCTTGCGGAACTCGGTTTCGCCGTAACCGTCAGCCCGCCGACGAACCGCGAGATCCTCGAACTCGGCCTTGCGGCATGTGTGGAAAGCATCTGCCTGCCGGTCAAGGCCTTCGTCGGGCATGTCATCTTTCTGGTCCGGCATGGGCTGTCTCTGCTCCTTGCACCCCAGCTGATCAGTGTCTTCAGGCGGGAATGGACCTGTGCCAATCTCCTGGGGCTGCCAGATCTCGTCAGGCAGTATGTGTCCGAAGATGTGCGCTTGCTCACTCCCGTCTTGGATGCCCGGCGGAGGGTATCCCAGCACGCCTGGGCATACCTGCGTATGGGTCTGGAGTTCTCTCCTCCAGCACGCGTCCTGCGGGCATGGCAGAGGGCAAGGGATGCTCAGCAAGAATATGACGAGAGCCGGATCCCGCCAGCCCCTTCTCGAGGCGCTCTGCACGTGCTGCTCCTCGGTCCGCACTATGTGGCAGCGGATCCCTATCTCAACGGCAACCTTCGGGCGAAATTGGCCGAGTTGGGGGTCCAGGTCAGCATCGCGGCCGACTTCCCTGAACCGCTCACGGCTGAAGGCTGTCGTTACTTGCGGAAGCGGCCATACTGGACCAACACCCGCAGGTCAATCGGGTCCCTGGAATACTGCCGGGATGCCATCGATGGGGTGATCAGCGCGGCTCCCTTTGGCTGCGGAGCCGAGGCTATGCAGAGTGTGCTCATTTCCAGCCATATATCGGAAGCACCCCTGCCGCACCTACAGCTCTTTGTGGACGAGCACAGTGGTACAGCTGGCCTGGAGACGCGCCTTGAGGCCTTTTGCGACCTTTTGGAGAGGAAAAGAAACGGATGAAGATCACCTTTCCACACCTGGGCAACCTCTACATAGCAGCGGAATCGCTGCTCAAGGGTTTGGGTCATGAACCGGTGACTCCGCCACCAACGAGCCGCAGAACACTGGAACTGGGAAGCTATCACAGCCCAGATGAGGTGTGCCTGCCCTTCAAGATCTCTTTAGGCAACATGCTGGAAGGTCTCGCCCAAGGGGCGGACGGTGTGCTGATGATCGGCGGCTGGGGCCCGTGCCGTTTGGGTTACTACGCCGAGATCCAGCGGCTGATCCTGAAGGCCTTTGGGAAGCAGGTCGAGTTCATCACCTTGGAGGTTCCCAGGGGGCGTTGGGGAGAGTACCTGGGGCGCTTCAGGACGCTGACGGCCTCGACAGATCTGCGCACCTTCTGGCAGGGAGCGCGCCTGAGCTGGGTCAAGCTGAAGGCGGTGGAGGAGCTTGAGCTGCATGCTGTAAGCGCCCAGCCGCGTGAAAAGAACGAAGGAACCGTTCGCCCCTATCTCCGGCGCCAGCTGGAGCTTTTGCGCACAGCACAGACCGTAGATGAGGTCCAGGAAATCTGCGATGCAGCCTCCCGCGGCTTCCGAGAACTACAGGCGCACGATGCGGTCCGTCCGCTGCGTCTAGGACTGGTGGGGGAGATCTACACCGTGTTGGAGCCTTTTGCCAATCTTCGCCTGGAGGAGCGTCTGGGCAGTTTGGGCGTGGAGGTAGTGCGCACCATCAGCCTTGTGGAATGGGTGAGGAACCATATCTTCAAAAAGGCAGTGGGCCTGTACAGCCTCGCTCCTCTGCGCCGGCTGGCTGCGGGTTATCTGCGAGGGTTTATCGGTGGACATGGTCTGGAAAGCGTCGCACGGAGTGTGGCTCTTGCCAGGCAGAACCTCGATGGAATCGTTCACATTCTCCCTCTATCCTGCATGCCTGAGATCGTGGCCAGAGCCATCCTCCCGAGGATCAGCGAGGACCACGGTATCCCAGTGCTCTCCCTTATCGTAGATGAGCACACCGCGGAAGCCGGTTTTCAAACTCGGCTGGAGGCCTTTGTCGATTTGGTGCAGAGGAGAGTGGAGCGGTTTGAGGGACAGCGGCAGGCCCGTTTATCTGGGAGTTGATGTGGGCAGTGTGAGCACGAACTTGGTGCTGCTCGATGCTGTGGAACCTCGCCCGTGCATCGTGCGGAAAGCGTACCTGCGTACCCAGGGTGCGCCCTTAACTGCCCTCAAGAACGGATTGGAGCTCCTTCATGATGCGGGAGCTTGGGAGATCTGCGGAGTGGGGACAACTGGCAGCGGTAGGGAACTGGCAGGAGTGGTACTTGGGGCTGACGTGGTCAAAAACGAGATCACTGCCCACGCCTGCGCCGCTCTTGCCATTGACAGCGGAGTGTCCACGATTTTGGAAATCGGCGGACAGGATTCCAAGTTGATCATCCTGCGGGACGGAGTTGTCGTGGATTTTGCCATGAACACCGTCTGCGCTGCCGGCACTGGTTCCTTTTTGGACCAGCAGGCTTTCCGTTTGGGTGTTCCCATTGAGGATCTGGGCGAGCTGGCTCTGCGCAGCAGGAACCCCGTGCGTATCGCAGGACGCTGCACTGTCTTCGCCGAGTCAGACATGGTGCACAAACAACAGTTGGGGGTTGATACAGCCGACATCGTGGCCGGTTTGTGCGCAGCCATGGTGCGCAACTTCTTGGGAAGTCTAGCCAAAGGAAAAGAACTGCGCCCCACTGTGTTCTTCCAGGGAGGGGTGGCCGCCAATGCGGGCATGCGCCGTGCCTTTGAGGAAGCTCTGGGCCAGCCGGTTTTCGTGCCCGAACACTACGACGTGATGGGCGCTGTGGGGATCGCCCTGCTGGTCAGGGAAGCACTTGGAGGAAAGGCGGTGCCGACGCGTTTCGCCGGCTTAGAGAGGGTTCTGGACAGCCAAGTTGCCAGCCAGAGCTATGAGTGTACGGGATGCCCCAACTCCTGTGAGATCTGCGAGGTTTGGCGTGACGGGATATTCCTCGCGAGCTGGGGGGCGCGCTGCGGCAGGCAGGGCAGAACGGACCAGACCAGCTAGGAAAACTTGAGAGGGTTCTCTGGCAGGAACCTCCTTTTTATGCTACTATGAAATGGATAGATGGGAGGTCTGCCCAATGCCAAGTCTCGAACAGATCATCCTTGGGGTACCAGCTATCCTCTTGGCCATATCCTTCCATGAACTCGGACACGGCTACGCCGCCTACAAGCTGGGCGATCCCACGCCCAAGCTGCAGGGGCGTCTGACTCTTAATCCCTTTGCCCATCTCGATCCTCTCGGGACGTTGATGCTGGTTCTCTTCCGCATCGGTTGGGCCAAGCCGGTGATGATCAACGCTCAGTACTTCAAGAACAGGCGTCAAGGAACACTCCTCGTTTCCCTTGCCGGTCCCCTGGCTAACGTCCTCTTGGGCTGGCTTTTTTACAACTTCGCGAGGCTCGCTTCGCCACGCCTGCCGTTTACAACCTTTTCCAGTACGCTGATGGTATTTCTTCTGATCAATGTTGAAGTTAACCTGGGACTGGCGGCCTTTAACTTGATCCCGATCCCGCCTCTGGATGGTTCCCACATTTTGGGAGGCCTTCTGCCTCCCAGGGCATCGTATCGGTTTTCCCAGCTGGCTCCTTACGGGCCGGTTCTCCTGGCTGTCCTGCTCATCTCCGGCGGGGCGAGGTGGATCATGAGTCCCATTTACCGCATCCTGTCGCAGCTTCTACTGCGCCTTTCGCTCTAGGTGGTACCCATGGGGTACGTGGTTAGACTTGAGGTCTATCAGGGTCCATTCGATCTGCTTCTGGACTTGATCGCCAAGAACGAAGTGGACATCTGGGACATACCTATCGCGGCTATCACCGAGCAGTACCTGGAATACCTCTATTCCCTTCAGGAGAAGGATCTTGCGATTGCCGGCGAATTCCTGGTGATGGCCGCCACTTTGATCCGGCTCAAATCCAGACTGCTCCTGCCCCAGGATACCCAGGCAGAGGTGGAGGAAGAGGAGTGCGTCGATCCCCGCACAGAGCTCGTGGAACAGCTTCTCCGCTACAAGTTCTTTAAAGAAGCAGCGGGGTTTCTGCAGGAACGCTATGGAGAGGCCGCACGTTTCTTCACCAAGGGGCAGCAAACCGAACTGGTCAACCTAATACCCATCTACACCCAGCCGGCCGGCGATCTTACCCTGGACGACCTGCGGGAAGCCTATGAGCGTCTGCGGAGCGAAGAGGAAAAGGGCCAGGCTGTGCATGAAGTCCTGGCCAGGGTGTCCCTGCAGGAGCGGATTGCACTGGTACGCCTGCAGCTGGTGGGCAGGCCGCGGCTAAGTTTTCGCACCCTTTTGCGAGAATGCAGCCCTGGGGAAATCGTCGGGACGTTCCTAGCCGTATTGGAGCTTGTGCGTCTGGGCGAAATCCGGGTGGTGCAGCAGCGGTTGTTTGGGGAAATCAGCATCGAACCTTACACCTGGGAAGTGGAGGTCAACTCATGACGCTGGCAGAGGCAAGAGTGATCGTTGAAGGGCTGATCTTTGCTGCGGAGCGTCCCCTGAGCGCCAAGGAGATCGGGGAGATCATCGGGCTCGATCAGCCAGCAGTCGAAGCTCTGGTCGAGGAGATCCGCCGCCAGCACATGAGCGGGGCGCTGGCCATCAGGATGGTGGCGGGCGGCTACCAGATGGTGACAAAACCAGAGCTGGCTCCATGGATTGAGAAACTCGGCAGGCCAGTTGTGCATGCTCCGCTGTCTGCGGCGGCCACCGAAACACTGGCAATTATCGCCTATGAGCAGCCGATCACCAGGGCTGAGATCGAACAGATCCGCGGTGTGCGCTCCGACAGCGCCCTAACGAACCTGCTGGATCGGGGGTTGATCTGTGAGGTCGGCCGCAAAGAAGGGCCAGGCAGGCCGATCCTTTACGGCGTGACAGACAAGTTCCTGGAGCATTTCGGTCTGCGCAGTATCGAGGAGCTGCCCTTGAAGAGCATAGGTCAGTAGGAAAATGGCAGATTAAGACTGAGTGGAGGTGTTCCCTTGCTGCTCAGTCTTTTTTTGCTGCTGCTCATCGTGCTGCTCACCACGGTGTTCCGGGTGGAGCTGGAGCTCACCGTCGACGGTGCCTTGGTCCAGCCCGTGATTAGGCTGGCCATAGGCGCCATCTCCTTTACGCTGCCGAAGAAACTCCTGATCAAAGCCAGGGAGCTGATCCGCAGGCGCGATGCGGTCAAGCCGGGACGGCTGATGAAGAGCATGCGGCTCGGGCTGCGTCTGATGGACAGCTTCGTTCAGCGGGTGGAGATCTTCCGCCTGCAGGTGGTTCTGGGTACAGGAGATCCATTTTGGAGTGCGCTGAGCTGCGGCGGGCTCTGGAGCATCTTGGGCCCGTTTTTCTCAGGCTTGAGTGCTGGGGGGCGCCTTGCCGCGCTGCCTGAGGTGAGCATCCATCCCTCTTTTGAGGAGGCGCGCCTGAGGCTCTACCTGCACTGTATATTCCGCTTCCGACTTGGTCAGATTATGATCAACGAACTGAAACGAGCGGCCTTTGCTTGGCAGGCGAGAATATCGGGCTAAAGGAGCGGAATCATGAACGACAGACACCCCATTGAAGGACTTATGCAGACCGCCATGGAGAGCCTGAAGACCATGGTGGATGTGAATACCATTTTGGGCGATCCGGTGGAAACGCCGGATGGGGCCGTAATTGTTCCCGTGAGCCGAGTGAGCTTCGGTTTCGCCGCAGGGGGAAGTGAGTTTGCGTCAGCCAATGCGAAGGGCAGCGAGGGAAGCCATCCCTTTGGCGGCGGCAGCGGTGCTGGGATAGCCCTCAACCCGGTGGCCTTCCTAGTGGTGGGCAGGGAGAGTGTAAGGCTGCTGCCTGTGAACCAGACAGCCATCTACGACCGCCTGATCGATGCCGTGCCCCAAGTGCTTGACCGCATCCAGGGCATGGTCAAAGGTGAGCATGCCACAGACGGAGTAGTCCGCTCGGCCTACAAGGTGTAGCAGGGCTATCTGCTTCAGAGGGTTCCCCCCGGAACCCTCTCAGACTGTCGAAAAAGGGTGTCTTCTAGAGTTGAAGGCACCCTTTTGGTTGTTGGAGTAACACAGAGAACCGCTCGATCGAAGCAAAAAAAGAGGTCCTGGAGACCCATAGTGCCAGCT
>Ga0134094_1000139_pt1 | contig 99753 bp, 104 predicted proteins | sample 5_1taG_FD_94458 | JGI IMG/M metagenome (GOLD analysis project Ga0134094, IMG submission 94458) | Switchgrass degrading microbial communities from high solid loading bioreactors in New Hampshire, USA - 5_19_20_110_A1 metaG | ecosystem: Engineered > Bioreactor > Semi-continuous > Anaerobic >... | reverse complement strand
GATCTATCCTGATGGACATCAACGAGGAGTGGGTCACCGGAAGAAGGTATTTGACCATGGAGAAGGAATGATCAGGCAAGGAGACGGGGCTCAGGCAAATTACAGAAGATCTGAGACGTTACCGATTCAATTGGTGACTCGGATGATCATACCAATACTCAAGAAGGCGACTTTAGCCGTCTTCTTCTATGTAGTGTTGGCTGCTTTTCGGTATTCCCGAGAATTCAGCCATTTGCAAAACCCTGGAGTCGCGGTTCCATCCCCATATGCTTCCATCAGACCCTCTGCAACATCATTCTGATACAGCCGGAGAATATTTCTGAGTGCCACATGGATATAGTGAACAAAGCACACAGGATAGATCTTCGTCAGCTATGTATGATCAAACAAGGAGACAGAATTCAGATAAATTGCAGAAGATCTGAGATGTTATCTTTTTTTTGGGATAGAAAGATTAATTTTTTGCCTCAATTCCATCGATTTCTGCCAGTTTTTTACTGCCACTCATTTGCTTTATGAGATATCTCCAAATGATGGATGGAAAGCAGATGCCAAGGAGTAGTAATCCATGAATACCCATGTTTCCCCATATTACCTTTATCCTTTCAAGATAATTTGTTATAATCTGGTTCTCACTCTCTCCCCCTTTCAAATAGTATACTACAGGTATACCAATATACTTCATACTTTGTCCGGATCCAATTAAGACCCGGAGCAACCAATCAAAATCAGCGTAAATTTTATAATTTGTGTTAAATCCCCCATATTTCGTGAAAGTAGATCTTTTAGCAAAGGTGGTTTGGTGACAATATCCTCTGCGGATCAGATCCTGGATACCAGTACGGTAGCTGGAACACCGCTGCTCATCAACCACATCGTAATAGATATAATCTCCATAGAATATGTCATTATCCGGGTCAGCACAGAATCTTTCAGCGATATTTTTCAGTACATCGCTATTGTAAAGATAGTCTCCCGCATTTAAGAAGTAAACAAGATCGCCAGTCGCGTATTTCAGCCCTTTATTCATGGCATCGTAAATGCCATCATCCTTCTCAGATACCAATATTTCAATATACTTCTCGTATTTTTTTACAATCTCAAGGGTTCTGTCAGAAGATAACCCATCGATGATGATGTATTGGATATTTGTATAACTCTGTTCTACAACACTTTTTATTGTTCTATCTATAAGTTCTTCGCAATTAAAACATACAGTAATTATCGATATTTTGCAATCATTCATAGCATCATCCTTTCAAAGACCACAAAAGATCATAGGTATACCATTTATGATGCCACCCAGTTATTAACATTAGGTTGCAGCATTAGGGCGAACAACCGGGGGCCTTTGAAATCTCATACCTCTTCAGAACTTTGCGATTTCCTGCAGGAATGAACGAAGCAGAACAAGTGTTCTTGAAATTTTCGCAGTTCGGGCTGTTTCAGGGTTTTGCTATTTGAGGATGGCCCGATAAAACGAAAGATATTCGCCTGCCATCCTCTCCAGTCCAAACCGCCGTGCCGCATCCTCGGCGGCCTCCCGTCCCATCCGCAACCGGAGCTCCTCATCTTCGAGCAACCCAAGGACCCGTCCTGCCATCGCCCGGGCATCTCCCACCGGTACGAGACAACCCGTCCGCCCCTCTATGATCTGTTCGGGGATGCCTCCGACCGCACTCGCCACAACCGGGGTGCCACAGGCTAGGGCTTCAAGGGTGGTGTTCGGGAAGGTTTCGGCACGGGCGGGGTGGAGGTAGAGATCGGTCGCCTGGTAGTATCGGGCGACTCTTTGGGGATTCTTCTGGTAGGGGATGAACCTGATCTCGATATTACCAATCCTTTTCGGCGGGGCGGCTTCGCCGAGGGCAATACAGAGCACCTTTGCTCCGGTTTTTGCAATCATCTCAAGGGTTGACTGCAGGGTCCTGTAATCTTTCCAGATATTCTTTCGGATGCCGTTTGCTGCAAAGAGGAGGATCTTTGCATCGTGTGGGAGCCCGAGTTCCCGTCGGGCCTCAGCCCGGTCAGCCGGGTGGAAGATACCTAAATCTACGCCGTTGGGGATTACCCTCGATGCCACGATCCCCGGTTCCAACATCGATTCTTCGACCTTATCCATGAGCCACCGGCAGGGGGTGACGACGTACAACCGGCTCTTCCTATAAATATCCGCCTTGAGCTGCCAGTTGTAAGCCGTCGCATCCCTTCTGATCGCCGGATAAATCGTGAGATCCGGGCAGTTTCCACATCCTGTCTTCCAGCGCTCGCAGTCAAAGGAGTGAGCGCAGTGACCGGAAAGGAGCCACGCATCGTGGAGGGTAAGTATGGTCGGGATCTGGCGGCTGAGATGAGGAAGGGCACGGAGGTCGAAATAACCGCCATGGAGGTTGTGGCAGTGGAAGATATCGGGGGATTCAGGGTTCCGATCAAGCAATTTCCAGGTTCCGGGGTGATCAAAGTCCTCATAGCCTTTAAGATAGGCACCGATCCGACGGGGGGTTGTCAGGAAGTCAACCAATTTCACGACACCCGGGGTGCGAGGTAAACTCCGGATCCTGGCTGGAACGAGTTGAAAGATTTTGTTAAACCTGTTTTGAATAGGAAAAACATCTGGATTTTGCGACTTTTTTATCCCTACTGCCAACCATGAGTGGTGGCCATGAGCACGGTAAGCCGTATGAAGATCCCATGCAATCCTTTCGGCACCACCGGCAATGTCATACGTGCTTACCTGAAGGATGCGGAGAGCTGATTCACTCATTAAACCAAGCCTTCATTCTGGATGAAAACGACTCAACATCCCAGTCTCTGACCAGCGCCCTGGGGAGGCGATATGGGTCTGTACTTCCAATGAGGGTTAAGCCATAGTTGGCGCATGCTGTAGTAATACCTGCCTCCTTCACTATCTTGACAGTTTTTCGATTGAAGTCCACTCGGCCGCCGAAGGGATACGAAAAAGTCTGCACTGGGCGACCAAGCGTCTCTTCAAGATATTCTTTACCCTGAATAACCTCAGTCCTTTGTATACCTACTGGCTGCATAGAGAGCATTGTATGGTTTGCCGTATGTGATCCAATTTCTATCAGCCCTCCCCGAGCAAGTTCTTTTAATTCGCTTACAGTGAGAGACCGGTGAGTCTTTCGCCCAGTTCTTGGCATCTCGGCCCATTGCGCGATAGTGGAAAGGATGGATTCTTGCTCTTCATGGGAGAGGGGCTTGAGAAGTCGGTGGAGATCCCGGTAAACAGCGTGTTGCGGACCTGGATCAGATGCCATGGTCACGTTCCAGGATTTTGACTCGATCTCATATCTCTTTCTACTCTTGGCCCCTCGGTCCCCGGACAAATCCCAATTCCATTTTCTTCCCTTGATGGCGAGTTCCAAGCACTCAGGGAGTTGATCCGGCAACAGTAATAATCTCTCCAGATCATCCCACCAGAACTCTTTGTCGCTGCCGACGTGGCTGGACGTTACAAAAACAGTGGCTGGGATTCTATATTTCTCCAAGAGCGGTTTGGCATTCCAGAGATTGTCCGCATAACCGTCGTCAAAAGTTATGACGACAGATTTATCAGGAATTTTTCCTGCTTTCAATGCCTGATACAACTCAGAAAGGCTAATGGCGTTATAATGTTCGGAGATATATTCAAGATGCTCGGCAAAATGCTCTGGAGTTACGCTGAGAAGCTGCGGATCAGTATCCAGAGTTACCACGCGGTGATAAAGGAGGATTAGCCCTTGAGAGTGAAGGCCTTTCCAGATTCGGTCTGGTAATTGTATCAATCTGCGGATGCCCATTATTATCCCTAGTCAGTTGTCCGTTTTGGACTTCACCGCGCGTACGGTGATAAGCACTTGATAATCAGGATCTTGGTATTCGAAATATTCGGGTTTGAGTTCTTCGGCAGCAAGACCATGTAAAAGGGAAATTGCGACGAGTACGTTTCCATACGCATCAACTTTGACATTTTCTGCTGAAAACTCTTTTTCAAAGAGCCGCTGTGCTGACTGTGTGGTGAAGCGCCAAAATTCACCCCAGCGATCCATGTCATAACGAGATATCTGGCTAATCCCCGGAACCGTTACCAGGAGAACACCACCCGGTTTCAAGATGCGATAAAGATGGCTTACTGCTGAAGGGAGGTCGTAGACAAACTGGAGAGTCTGGGTCAGGATGATGCAGTCAAAGTAATTAGATGGAATATTATCGGCGTGTGCGATATCCGCTACAATCGTTGCGGATGGGTTCCCCTTAACTGCATGGAGTACATCGGACTTTTTAACGCGGTTGCCACCAAATTTTTTTGTGTAGGTGTTGTCCCCGACCTCCAATACTCTGCCATGGATGTCATTTTTATGCTGCAACAGAAAGTTCTCGATATAATACCGATCAATAGGTTGCCCCCGGTCGTAGCCGAAGAGGGTACTGATTGGGCTAATCTTATCAAGTTTACCCAGATCTACCTGAGGTGCCCATTGTTTTTTCAAGCCGAAGAAGATTTTTGCTTTGATTTTAGAAAATATCGCCGGGATCATATTTCTTAAATACACATCTCACCTTATGTTAATGATATTACCTATTTGATTGTATTATAAGCATCAGATTTAATTGAAGTAAAAGAAATCTAGTCGTATTATCTACCTCTGAAGAAAGAAAAAGTTATACATAGTTGTCCCATATAAAAACAGATTGTTTCCGAGATATTATCACAGATACCTTCCAACAATTTCTATTAATTCTTCCATTCTCTGATGATATGTATGTTCTCTGATAGTGCGTTCTTGGCCTGCCTTAGCAATCTTTTCTCGCTCTTTGTCATGATCAAGGTAATATTGAACAAGTTCAGCGCATTCTTCTGGGGTTCGGTAGACCACAATCTCCTTATCAGGTTCAAACATATCTGTGATATTTTTCTTCCAATCGGTGATTAATAGTGTTCCAACACCTGTTGCTTCATAAAGACGCATATTGTTGGCATAAGGAGGGATGCTTCCATGATGATTAATCGTAATCTTTGAGTTATGAAGTATCTGGAACATTGAACGTCCCCAAACCTCTCCAACGTACGCTTTCCGGATAGGTGAATTCTTTGAGAATTGATGAATATCAGGAGTCCATATTTTTATGGAATCTATTTCCCTGCATAATTTATCTAACAGATCTATCCTATCCTTATGAACGCCCCGCATGAGACTGCCAATAAAGGATACATCATATTTTTTGCCTTCATCTCGCAATGAAGATAATATCTGGGGCTCAAATCCAAGTCGATGTAATTCGGCGCGGACCCCTCTTTCGCGGAACCAGTCGACAGTTGGCGGAAAGGATGAAATAATCAAGTCATATACATTCCAATTTTTAGATCCATCTAATCTGGTAGCAGCATGTTGCCCTACAAGCAAACCTACCTTTGACTTTATTTTTTGCATAAAATGGCAATTAACGGCATTTATGGCTTGATTAAGCAATACGTCCGGTTGATAATAATCTATTTGGGCTTCAAGAATATCATAGAACCATGAGGAGCGACTATCAAGGAATGATTTTAATTGTAAAGATGATACTTTAGAAAAGACTTTGTTAATTTGCTTTAATGCAACCAGATACTTTTTATCATCATCTATATCAACACCATGTTCTGTTGCCCAAGCCTTTTGCATATATTCATTGTTCGCATATACAGGCCAAGCACTATGTCCAAGATCTCTAAGATTGTTAGTATAGTTGTTCGCGATTCCAAATAGACTGTCCGCCCTCACTTTCATCTGTGTATCATAGGGGGCTTCTTTTAGTCCTTGATTTTCTTTATACAGATCGTAGAGGAACTTGGGATAGTCTGTATCGACAACAAGGATTTTCATGTCTTTTACCCCCTTTCACCTTGAGGGCAGGTCTTTCCAATCCCAAGGTATACAATCCCATCTTCGTCCGAAAACAAATTCTTCCCATCTACGACCACCGGCGAGGCCATGAGTGCCTTCACTGTCTCCACCGAAATCTCCCTGAACACGTCATGATCCACGAGGAAAATCACACACTCCGCTCCCCGAAGTGCCTCTTCGATACTTTCAACAGAGGTAAAAACCCCAACCTTCGTCTGAATCGCAGGGATATACGGATCATACACGCGCACGTCGGCGCCGAGGTTTACAAGCTCCTCAATGATTTTGATGGCAGGTGATTCCCGGGGATCGTTTATGTTCTTCTTGTAGGCGAGGCCCATGACGGCGACCTTGGCCCCGTAAAGGCGCTTGCCAACCTGTCGAAGGCCCCGTTCGGCAAGATTGACGGTATGCATCTTCATGAACTCATTAATCTCACCTGAAGTCTCAATGAAGCGGGGGATGAAGCCATATTTCTTTGCCCGATACGACATGTAGTAGGGGTCGAGAGGGATGCAGTGACCGCCAATGCCAGGACCCGGATAGAATGGCATGAATCCATAAGGTTTGGTTGCCGCAGCATCAATGACTTCCCAGGCGTCGATGCCCATTCGTTCGAAGATGAGGGCCATTTCATTGACAAGAGCGATATTTACGTTCCTAAAAATGTTTTCCACCATCTTCACGGCTTCCGCCGTACAGGCATCGCGAACCGGGACAACCTGATCCATGACACTCCCATAGAGAGCGGCGGCAATTTCAGTACATTCGGGGTTGATGCCGCCGACGACGGTCGGCACTTTGTTGATAGGAAAATTTTTGTTTCCGGGATCCACTCGCTCAGGTGAGTACGCGACACCAAAATCAATGCCTGCTTTTAGTCCAGTCTCCTCTAAGATCGGAACAACCACTTCCTCGGTCGTTCCGGGGAAGGTAGTGCTTTCAAGGATTACAAACTGGCCTGAGTGAAGAACTGTTTTTATAATCGTACAGGCGCTTTTGATATAACTTAGATCCGGAATCTTGTCCTCAGACAGGGGGGTCGGAACGCAGATAATGAAAATGTCACACTTGTGGAGGTCTTCCGGATCAGAAGTTGGATAGTAAGTCTTCCCGAGGTATCGAGCGAGTTCCTCACCACTCACATCCTGAATGTGGGATATGCCCTTTTGGAGACGCTCTATGATTTCTGTGCTGACATCATATCCGAAGACAATAAATTCCTTTGCAAAGGCCATTGCTAGTGGGAGACCAACATACCCTTGACCAATAATGCAGATTTTTGCACTTCGATCCGCAATCTTCGATAATAGAGTCAGCATGATCACTCCATGTAGTTGTAATTGGATGGCTAACGTTTTAGGTCTTCTGTAATTTCACATTGAATCCAAAGATAACGCTGCCATTGAGGCTGAGTATATTGAAAATAAAGAATACTCTGTTGCGGACAATATGGGGAATTGATTAGTCAATCCCGCGAGGTTATCCAAAAGGGATCTATGAGCCTCTGGTTCACCCAGATTGGAACATCTTATGTTCATGATCTACTGTCTGAGTTATATTCCAGGCTAGTGTAATGAAACAACACTCCATTGGCATTGGAAGTCATACCTCCGGGTTCCAACTTCGTTTCGATCCGAGCGTTGCTTCTCGCGCCTCGGAGAGGAGCGCAGGGAGAGCTCCCCCCTCGAAGGATTTTGGACGAGACTCCTATAGGGCCATCTCATGAAGACACTAATGCAGTCGAAAAGATGGGGATACCCAGTATCTGCTCTGTCATCTAGGGAGATTAGATTAATCTATGTTGCTACTCAGGGTTTATAGATAAAGGAAAACTCTTGTAAATTATCTGATACGTAAAACAACTTGTACCCATTATCCATCAGTTTAGAGATTGCCTTTCTAGTATCTGTTATATTAAATGGACTGAATCTATGGTGAAATTCTACTAAAATTTGTCTCGGGAATATCGATTTTTTTATGATATCATTAATTACACCATATTCCGCCCCTTCAATATCCATTTTCAAAATATCAATTTTTTCATGGCCTAACTGCTTCATTAGCGTATCCAAAGTTCTCATTTCTACAGAAAGCGGTTCATCTTGCAAATCCTGCCGCATAAATAACGAGCATGACACGTAGTCTCTATTTTTCGGCGGGTAAAAGTCGAACGATCCATTTCGATCTGCCACACCGATCTGGAAAAAATTAAATTTACTCAGGTTCCTCTGCTGGACATATATGGCAGATTTAGGAGTGGGATCAAAACCAAATACTTCTAGACCGTGTTTTGCAATTAGTTCCTCATCCCATGAGGTGTCCTCACCGATTCCTAATGAATAAACAATGCTCGTTTTTGTGAGATCGGTTGGGCAGAACACCCAACCACCATACTCTGTCCCATATCGTTCTGTAGAACAATTTATTAGAAATTTTGGGCGCTTTAGATTTTTTAAATAAAGTAGATCGGGAATCGTTGTCAAGTCCTTCAGTATATTTTTCATGCCGGGCATACATTTCGCCTTTATGTTTGACTGTGTAAGAATATCTTACGTATTATAGTATCTTCTTAAATATACTTGTCTCTGAGAATTGTGAAGAGAGCGGAACTGCTCCTGTATAGACAACTCTCTGAAAATTGTTTAGATATTGGGATGTCTTACTGAGATAGTAATCTCTATCGGAGTTATCGAGTATCAATAATCCTCCGATCTTTACTTTACTTACAGCATGTTTTATGCAAGATGGTCGAGCTCTTCCATCGACAAGTACGATATCAAAATAATTATCTTCATATTGATCGATTATACTAACATATTTATAATAACTCTGCTCATTTGAGGTACTTGAAAGGTAACTTTCAGGGTCTGAAGGATCAGATACATCCGATCTTCTGCGATTCGTTTCAGGTTCTATCAGTTTGTAATCGATGTTCTCCATATTTGAAATGGTAGATTTTATCATTTCGTACCATTGACGATCATGTTCCACTGAAACAACATTCGCTCCCTTTTCTAACCAAAAAAGTGTCGAACCCCCACTCCCCCATTCAAAGACTTTTTTTGAAGACAAGGGCAGAGTATTTAGAAAGTCAATAGAATCAAATGTGAGCCAAGGGATCTTTTGTTTTAAGAACTGGGATTCCTGGCAGGATTTAATCCATCTAAAAATATGCTTTCGTTGACTAGAACTCCTAATTAGCCTAATACAAAACCAAACATTTGCACAATATCTATTTACTGATTTCATCACTGACATCCTATCTAGTTTATACATTGGGCATTAGATTACACCATAAACCTAGTTGCCTCTTATTTGAAGTAACCTTATATTATCAGTGTTTTAGATAAAATATTAATTGAATTTACGCCCAGATACGTTACCAAGCGAAACCTCCTAAAGCGAGGCTTCGTTAAGACTCTGGGGATTATGGATCTCAATGGATCCATATTTCAATTGAAACTTTGAGGAGATCTTTGGGCTGAATACAGTTCCACTTGCGTATTAATCCAATCTATTCAACAGCATGACATGATATAGTATACAACTCCCCCCACGGGGGGTTACCTTCAGTTTCCACTTAATTTTACTACTAGAATTCTAGAGATCAATTCACCCCAATTCATCTCCTATAACTTTGTTGATTTTCAATTTACCTCATGTAAGTAATTTGTCGTCTGCTAATTGGAAGATTTACATATCACACAAGATGTTTCTTATACCACTCAATCGTCCGCTCAAGCCCCTCACGGAAATCGACCTTCGCCCGGAACCCGAACTCCCGCTCCGCGCGCGAGACGTCCAGGCACCGCCGGGGCTGGCCGTCGGGTTTAGTGGTGTCCCAGACGATCTCGCCCGTAAACCCGGTGAGGTCGGCGATGAGGGTTGCGAGGTCGCGGATGGTGATCTCGAAACCCGCCCCGAGGTTCACCGGGTTGGGCCTGTCGTAACGTTCGGCGGCAAGCGCGATCCCCTCCGCGGCGTCGTCGACGTAGAGGAACTCACGAGATGCGGCGCCGGTACCCCAGACCTCGACGCTCTCCGCACCGGTCTCCACCGCCTCGACGAACTTCTTGATCAGGGCCGGGATGACGTGTGAACTTGCAGGATCGAAGTTGTCTCCGGGACCGTAGAGGTTCACCGGGAGGAGGTAGATGGCGTTGAACCCATACTGCTGCCGGTAGGCCTGGGCCTGGACAAGGAGCATCTTCTTTGCAAGGCCGTAAGGCGCGTTGGTCTCCTCGGGGTACCCCTCCCAGAGGTTCTCTTCCCGAAATGGGATGGGCGTGAACTTCGGGTAGGCGCAGATCGTCCCGACCGCGACGAACTTTCTCACACCGGCCTGCCGGGCGGCCTCCATCAACTGGATCCCCATGACGGCGTTGTCGTAGAAGAGGGAACCCGGGTTAGCCATGTTGTAGCCGATCCCCCCGACCTTGGCTGCAAGGTGGATGACGAGGTCGACATCCCGCACAGCCTCAACGCAGTTCTCCCACTGCCGCAGGTCAAGATCTCTGCTCCGGGGCACCCGGATATTCTCCTTCGCAAGTCCGCGCTGCTCAAGTGTCCTCACGAGGGCTGAACCGAGGAACCCGGCCCCACCCGTGACGAGGACTGTCTTATCCTCCCAGAACATCATACCATCTCCCGGATTATATCAGTGCAATCTTTTGTCCCGTCTCTCTTGAAGATATCATCGATTTCATCAAAGTTCTTTCGAAGGTCCATCAGGGATTCTAAGTCCTCCGTCCACGAACCGTCGAGGACAGCCTCCGTTGAGACCTCTTTCCCGATACCCAAATGTTCAACGCCCCCGATGAGATAGTCGTCCTCGGCAAACCCATCCCTTCGGAAGAGGGCCAGCGGGACGCCGGCCCGGATCGCTTCCGAGATGGTGCTGTAGCCGGGCTTTGAAACCACCAGATCGCAGGCGGCGATCCAATCCTGAGTCTCAGTCTCGCCGGGAGGGATCCGGATCGTGCCCGGGATCTCAGTCCATGACGGGACAAGGAGGGTGCACTCACGGAGTGCGGTCTTGATCCCCCGGAACACAGCAGGGTCAAGGGATTGACCGCCGCCGAGGTAAACAAGTGGTCGCTTGGAGGAAAGCCCCGGAAGCTCCGCCCGGGACCGGGTCACTGGTCGCACCACGAGCCCCACCTCCCGCTGGTCGGAAAAGACCTCCATCGGCTCATGGAGCGGGAGCAGGAAAGCGCCGTCTGCGGCGCGGTAGGCTTCAGCGATTCGGCTGGTCAACTCGTTCTGCCCGTAGAGGTGAGTATAGATGAGATGCCAGGTGAAGTTCGAGACACCGAGCGACGGGATCCCGAGTTCCTCTGCGGCGAGGAAGGGCTGCGGGGCGATATCGGAGAGGACGAGGTCAATCCCGCGGTCATGGAGGAAGGCCTTCTCGCCGGCGATGCAGTCATCCCAGGTGGAAAGCCACCGCTCTACCGCGGTAAGAGTCCGTTCCTTATCCACGACAGTGCCATCCATCAGAACCCCGGGGTCATTCCAAACCCGCAGGACCCGAACCCCGGGGAGCGAGCGGGCCATGAACTCAGCAGGTGAACCGGTCCTGACGATCACTTCAGCATGCAGGGTTTCCTGCAGCCCACGGATCAGAGCGATGTCCCGCGCCGCGTGGCCATAACCATAGTCACTGGTGTAGAAACAGACCCTTGGCCGCCTCAATCTCTCGTCCACCACCGGTCCGGATACACCCGGGCGAGGAACTCGTCCCCTTCACCGGGAGGCTCAAGTCCTGCCTCCCTCAGGTCCGCATCGACCATGATCTTTGTTAAGTCGGTAAACGTCACGCAGGGCTTCCAACCGAGCTTTTCCCGGGCCTTTCTGGCATCCGCGATGAGGTTCTCAACCTCGGTCGGCCGGAAGTACCGGGGATCGATCCTGACGTACTCCTCCCAGTCGAGGCCGACGTAGGAGAAGGCGGTCTCAAGGAACTCCCGGACGGAATGGCTCTCGCCGGTCCCGATGACGAAATCATCAGGCTCCTCCTGCTGGAGGATTCTCCACATGCACTCGACGTACTCCGGGGCAAACCCCCAGTCCCGCCGAGCATCCAGGTTCCCCATGTAGAGGTATTTCTCTTTTCCAGCAAGGATCCGGGCGATCCCGCGCGTGATCTTTCTCGTCACGAACGTCTCGCCCCGTCGGGGGGATTCGTGGTTGAAGAGGATCCCGTTTGCGGCAAAGATCCCGTAGCCGTCGCGGTAGTTCCGCGTCATCCAGTAGGCATAGAGTTTGGCGCAGGCATACGGACTCCGCGGCCAGAATGGTGTCGTCTCGTTCTGCGGCGGCGGTGTCGCCCCGAACATCTCGCTGCTCGAAGCCTGATAGAACTTTATTCCGTTTCCGCTCCTCCGGATCATCTCTAGGAGCCTGGTTGTCCCGAGACCGGTGACGTTCCCGGTGTACTCGGGCGTATCGAAACTGACCCGTACATGGCTCTGGGCCCCGAGGTGGTAGACCTCATCGGGTTTGATATTGTAGATGAGGTGGGAGATCTGCTCGTCGTCAGAGAGGTCGCCATAGTGGAGGAAAAGACGGGCACCGGCATCGTGGGGATCGGTATAGATGTGATCGATCCGGGAAGTATTGAAGGTCGATGCCCGCCGAATGATTCCATGTACTTCATAGCCTTTGTGAAGGAGGAACTCAGCGAGATACGAGCCGTCCTGCCCGGTGATGCCGGTTATTAAAGCTTTTTTAAGGATAATATTCACCATCCCATCTTGACAATCAGTAACTTGTTTGTAAACTCACATTATATGGATTTTGTATTGCTGATATACTCTCACGTTTCACGAGATTCGAGAGAATCAAGGTTAAAATAGGAACTGCCAAGAAACGCTATCGGTATTCTGCAGTAAATCTTTGAAAGACATATGAAACATAATCAAAGTATTTCCTATAAATCTGGGGGACATCAATCCTTATATATAAAGATCAAATAAATCCTTCAATTTGACGGCTTTCCAAAACAGCGGAAGAGGTATCGCTGCCATACTGCGCAGGATCAATCTTCTATGCCGAAGACACTCTGTTCTGTACGCCTTTAATATCCGATTGGCCTCCTCACTCTCGCCGGCAATGAGGTTTCTTGCAGCTCTCGCAATCTCTTTCTTCGCGACATACTCTTGTACATCGCTCAGTAACTCGTGAGGGATTGCACCGTTCTCCATCGATTGAAGCGCAGTCTTCACGAACGGTTCAGGAGCAAGAGGGAGTTGCCGTCCACAAACCCTGTTGGCAGCCTCCCAGTGATAGATCGCCCCCATATACCAGTTGAAAGCAATGGGATATTTCAGCGCAATCTTACCAAATAGGTCGGCATCTTCTCCAAACCACGCATCCTCCGGAAATCCGCCAACCTCGGTAAAGATCTTTTTCGGGATGCAGACAACCGATGTCCATACCGGATATTCACCGAGTGCAGCGGACTTGAAGTAGTTCGGGATCAGGCCTCTCCAGGGTGCAGGCGGGATCGCCCGATACTTCGCCCATCGGAGCCTGCCACTCACTTTCCGAATTTTGTATGCCGTTGTGTAGGCTCCAGCCTCTGGGAACTCTCTCTTCAATGATAGGATCGTCTCCAGATGCCGGGGCATCCACTCGTCATCGGCGTCCAGAAACGCGACAAGATCGGCCCGGCTCATGCTCACCCCCTGGTTTCTGGCAGCAGAAACCCCGGATCCCCTCTGCCGGACAAACCGGATCCGGGGGTCACCGAACCCCTTCACTATCTCTGGGCCGCTATCGGTCGATCCTCCATCCACGACGATCACTTCAAAGTCCTGGACGGTCTGGCTTATTACGGACTGCAAAGCTCGCCGGATATGAGGCCCTTTGTTTAACAACGGGATGACTACAGATATCTCCGGTTCTGTACTGCTATCGAGTTCATTCGGTAGGATCGGGTGGTGTACACGCTGCTCCCGATCAGGTCTGGCCCTGGGGATCTGGAACAACTCTGGTGAGCGCTGCTCCGTCGTCGATAGGACCCTCATCGACAATCCGGGATCATGTATGCCTCGAATTTGCACGCCTGCAAGAGAGGAACATTCTATAATTGAGGAAGACTTCCCCCGGAAAGATCGGATCACCGTAGCTCATCCCCCCGACATCGCTTTGCCCCCAAGAGGGAGTTCAAAGGCTTAAAGGTTCCTGGAGTAACTGGGAATTACCGACATTATCGTGCTGATCAGCGGTGCCCGGAAAACCATGGAGAGAGGGGCATCTTCTGGCGCAAATGTGTCTAACGGGCCAACCCAAGCAAACATCAGCGGAAATTGCAAAGATGTACGTAAAATGATGACCCCGGCAGTCTATGTCAAGAGAGCCTCATTGCGAGTGGTTGTTGCTGGCTCCACCTGCACAGGGCCCACCAGTCTTACACAGAACCTCTTCCCATACCCGCCGCGATGAGTTTCCATCCTGGAATCGGTTAATAAGATTATTGACCACCACTCTCTCCTCCTCGTAGCATGCAGGATCGGCAAGACATTTCCGAATCTCGTCAATAAGCGCATCAACCGTCGTAACCTTTGGGCCGGGCGCCCAGAAGTCGTATGGCTCAAGGAGAAATCCCCGGGTTTGTGCATACTCCTCCAAATCCAGGGGTATAAAGATGATCGGCCGATTTAAGAGCAAATAGTCAAAATATATCGAAGAATAGTCGGTGATCAGGATATCAAAATTCCCGAGCACCTCGTATATACTGACAAGGTTGGCCGTGAGGCGCTCTGATTCCAGTACAACAATATTTCCATTGTTCTTTCTAAAATCATCGCGGGATAACCAATACCGCTCCTCATAAGGGTGAAGTTTAAGAACGAAGAGTATACTGTTGTCGCTCAGGAATCTATTAAACCGCTCAGATTTTAGCAGGTCCAGGTGCTCCACGGTACCTTCGACCCTACCGTAGCCAACGCGAAATGTCGGCATGTACAGGAGCAATGCATTGTACCTGGATGGATCCCTCTCCAGTAACCCGGCCAGGATATGGCCTTTGTGAGCGGTAAAGAGATAATCGTTTCGAGGCTGACCGGTGACGACAACTTTGCGGGGATCGATGAGGAAACTCGTCACCAATGCGTTTTTCGTGATGCCCGATGTTGCAATGAGGATATCCTCAGCCTCTACCCCTTTTCGAATGTCGTTTAACGCCTCTTCTGTCTCCAGGCAGTCCGCGTATCCCATGGCTTTCAGCGGCGCCCCGTGCCAGAGGTTTACCAGGAACTGGTTACCTGCTTTTAATCGGCAGTAGTGGTTATGGGTTGTGATGATGTATCGCGATCGAAAGATGGCGTAAAGCCCATGAAGACTCTTCTCAAGATGTGCCGCTACTCCGTTTTGCGTCAATATCTTCCAAATCCCCGGATCATCGACCAACCAGACGATATCGTATTGACGGTGCATCTGGTTTGCGACTAAGTATTCATACAATGCTTTTGCGTTGTCCGAGTAGTCGGGTATGCTTGCAAAAAGGATCTGGTTATTCTTCTTGGGTATCATCCTGTTCAGAATTTTTAGCCCGGTATTCAGGATCTCTTTCAGGAGGCCTTTGCCCAGTAGCGACCAGACCTCATATGCCTTCTGCACCTGAATGGAGTTAAAGGGATTGAGTAGATCGGGCATCTGAACCATAGCAACTATAGCAATGGTATTCTTATGATAAACCTACCGGAATTCGAATGATTTTAATCCAGAGGAGGCACGCCCCTGATCCCGGCATACGTCCCGCTGGACAGTAGAGATGACTATATGGTGTATCCAGGTAACCCATAAGTGGAGATACCGAAATAGTGAGACCCATGCTTACCACCCTCATCCTCGACTTCGACGGCGTCATCGTCGAATCAATACCCCTAAAGACCGCCGCGTTCCGAAAGATCTTCTCCTTTGCTCCCGAACACCTCGACGAGATCATCGCCTTCCACCTCGAAAACGGCGGGATGTCCCGGTACGACAAATTCCGTTACATCTACGCAAACATTCTCCACGAAGACCTCACCCCCGAGCAGGAGGAGCGGCTCGCGAGCGAATACGCCGGACTGATCTATGATGCCATGCTCACCGTGCCGTACACCAAAGGGGCAGAGGAACTTCTCCAGGACTGCTCCCGGGTGCTCCCGCTCTATATCGTCTCCGCAACCCCGGAGGGCGAGATGCACGAGATCGCCCGCCGCCGGGACCTCTTAAAGTACTTCGTCCGGATCTACGGCTCGCCGAAGACGAAGGCCGAATGCATCCGTGAAATCCTTAAAGAGACCAATGCCTCACCTAAAGAGGCGCTATTCGTCGGAGACGCCCCAAACGACTGGGAGGCGGCCTATGAGACCGGCGTTCGGTTCGTGGCAAGGGTTGCCCCCGGCGATCCGAACCGCTTCGTCGGCCGGCCGGGGGTGGAGCATATCGTGGAGAACCTTCATGAACTCCGGGAGTATCTACGGGAGAGTGTATGCTCATCCCGATCTCGTACCCCCTAAACCGGGCAACACCACTCTACCCCGGAACGGAACCGCTCACGATCACCCCCACAAAGTCTTTTGAGAGGGGCGATGCGGAAGAAAAGAGCCTGATTGCCGTATCAAGCCACGCCGGAACGCACATCGACCTCCCCCGGCACTTCTGTCCGGGTGGGGGCACCGTCCGGGCCCTCCTTGCGCCGGAGGCGGTCTTTGAACCTGCGCAGTGCATCGAGGTGCCGAAAGAGGGGGAGGAGCCGATCCGGATCCACGATCTCACTCCGCATCTTGACAAAATCCAGTGCGCCCGGGCGCTCTTTGTGAGGACCGGGAGCGGCCGGATCAGGGAGAGAGACCCGGAGACTTACGCGAAAAAGCACCCCTGGGTGCACCCCGAGGTGCCGGAGTTTCTCTGCAGGGAAAACCCCGCCCTCAGGCTGTTCGGGATCGATACAATATCCATTGCGGCACCGTCAAACCCGGAAGAGGGGATGAACGTCCACCGAGCGTTCCTCTGTCGGTCCCCGCACATCTTCGTTCTCGAAGACGTTGACCTCTCCTACGACCGGTTGCTTGAGGGAGGCTGGACCCTGCGGGTCTATCCGGTGGTCTTTGACGACCTGGACGGAGTACCGGTGGTGGCACTCGCGGAGTTCAGGTGATTCCGGGACCCCATCAGCAGATGAAATGCCACAGGTAAGATCCTCCTCCCTACTCCGGGAAGATCTGGAGATCCCCAGCCGCTCTAAAAAAGTGTTTAGTTCCCCGGCACCATACGGGCGAGGTCTTCTTCAACCGTCGTGATCCCCTTGATCCCGAAGTTCTCGACGAGCACCTTCAAGATGCCGGGCGAGACGAAGCCCGGGAGGCGGGGGCCAAGGGTGATATCTTTGATACCGAGCGAGAGGAGGCTTAAGAGGACCAGGACCGCCTTCTGCTCGTACCAGGCGATGTTGTATGAGACCGGGAGTTCATTGACCCCGACGCCGAACGCCTTGGCGAGAGCCTGGGCGATGACCACCAGGGAGTAACTGTCGTTGCACTGTCCGGCATCAAGGACACGGGGTATGCCGCCGATGGTCCCAAGACCCAGGCTGTTGTAGCGGTACTTCGCGCACCCGGCAGTGAGGATGATGGTGTCCGCCGGGAGGGCCTCGGCAAACCTGGTGTAGTAGTCGCGCCCGCTGTACCGCCCGTCACAGCCCGCCATCACGATGAACCGCTTGACCGCACCGGACTTCACTGCATTAACGACGGTATCTGCGATGGCAAGGACCGGGGCATGGGCGCACCCGGTGACGAGATCGCCGCGGGAGAGGTCCTGTGGGGGTTCGCAACACTTTGCGTGCTCAATCAGGGGCGAGAAGTCCTTCTTTCCGTCCGACGACGCGCCGATGTGCTTTACCCCCGCAAACCCGACGGGACCCGTGGTGTAGACCCGATCGCGGTAGGTGTCCTTCGGCGGCACAAGGCAGTTCGTGGTGACCAGGACCGGGCCGTTGAACCGCTCAAACTCCTCCCGCTGGAAGGGCCAGGAGCCGCCGTAGTTCCCGACGAGGTGGTCGTACTTCTTCAGCTCCGGGTAGGCATGCGCCGGGAGCATCTCACCGTGGGTGTAGACGTCCACACCTGTTCCTGCCGTCTGTGCGAGGAGATCGGCAAGGTCTTTGAGGTCGTGGCCGGTGACGAGGATGCCCGGGCGCGTGCCCGCTCCGGTGCTGACCGTTGTGATCTCCGGGGTCCCGAAGGCGGCGGTATTTGCTCTGTCGAGGAGGGCCAGAGTCTTCACACCGATCTCGCCGCATTTGAGCACGAGAGTGACCATCTCGTCCGCAGTGTGATCGTGCAGCGTGGCTGCGAGGCCCTCCTGCAGGAAGGTCGTGATCTCCTCATCCCTATAGCCGAGGACAGAGGCATGGTGGTAGTAGGCACCCATCCCTTTGAGCCCAAAGACGAGGAGGTCGCGAAGCGACTGCAGGTCGGCATCAACCATCTCCCGTGCAGCAACGATCTCCTCTGCCTTTGCCGCGATCGCCGCCTGACTCTCCGGAGTCCAAGTGCAGGCGTCAGGCTCCGCGCTTCCGGCGGGCGGGAGGGCGTCGCGGATGCGGGCCGCTTCCCGGATTTTATCCTCAAACCTTGCAGGATCGAAGTTCACATTGGTCAGGGTGGCAAAGAGGCATCCCGCGATGAACTCACCGACCTCTGGATCTCCACCACCGTTCTTTATCGCCGCGAGGTTCCGGACGGAGAGCCCCTTGAGGAGATAGATCAAGACGTCCTGGAGCCCGGCAGTCTCCGCATCCTTGCCGCAAACACCGCGCACCGTGCAGCCAAGGCCTTTTGCCGTCTCTTCGCACTGGTTACAGAACATTCATGTTCACCCATTAGTATCTTTTTGATACAAGATATCAATTAGACACCAGGGTATAAGTAAGAGAAGGTTTCTCTAATTATACCATGCAGGACGAGTGTACGGTCAATCAGACCGTTACATATCTAGGAAAAAAGTGGATGCTCCTGATCATCCTCGAACTCTACAAGGGAGACAACTACACCCGGCGGTTCACCGAGATAAAGGAGCGGCTCCCGGGGATCACGGCAAAGGTCCTCTCTGCCCGCTTAAAGGAACTTGAGGAGGAAGGTCTCGTCGAGAGAAGAGTGGAGGCCCGATCATTCCCCGTGAAGACCGAGTACACGCTCACCGCAAGCGGGCTTGAGCTGGTCGGGGTGATCCGGGAGATCAAGCGATGGGCGCTCAGGTGGAAGATCGAGAACCGCGCGTGCGGGGCACAGGACTGCCGGGACTGTGTACTGTGAGAGCCGGAAACCGGCTCCCTTCAGTTCTAGTGCCCCTTGAAACCTCTCCTCAGATCACGCCCATATCCGAGAGCCGCGCCGGCAGGTACTCTTTCGTTACGAAGTCGAGCCCCCGGCTCGCAAACGCCTGCTGTTCTGACTTCAGTTTTATATCGAGTTGCAGGTTGATCTGGGTACGCCAGTAATCGGTCGCAAACCTGGGATCGGTCAGCTCAGCCTTCAGAGCATTGATATCCTTCTCGGAGAGGTGGTCGGCGGGGAGGTTGTAGTCAACGATATCGGAGGGCTGCACCCCGATGAACTGCGCCTGCGGGGTCGCGAGAAGTTCCGACATGTGGGCGCTCTTGATCGAGCCGTAAGCGACGCTCGCGTAGATCCGGTAGGACCATGGATCGCCGTCGGTGAAGACCACGACGGGGAGGTTGAGCGACTCGTTGAGTCTCCGTAAAACCCGTCGCGTGGACCGTGCCGGCTGCCCTTTGAGGTGGACCAGGATCGCCCCGTAGTCCTCATCGAACCCGTTCTCCATCAGACGGGCGTACATACCGCCGGTCTCGATGGCAATGACGAACTTCGCATCGTGATCGACGAATTCGAGATTATCGACGTTATTTGGAATGGGATAGCCCGCCTCCCCGACGTCCTCCTGGCAGTGAAGTTCTTTGACACCTCTCCGGGTGGTCTCCCGGATCCGCAGGGGACCGAAGATCGAGGCTCCGTCCTCCTCCGGCCGGAGGTGGAACGCTTCCCGCTGCATCTCGGTGATGATCTCGAGATCCTCGATGAGGAGGTTGCTCTCGTCCTGGGCGGCGAACTTCGCTTTCTTCCAGCCCTCGGAGATGTAATACAGTTCTCTCAAGGTCGACGATCGGTTCTCTACAAGTTGACTCTTCAGGAACCAGATGACGTAAGCCATCTTCAGCAGGTGGATCGCGCCTTTTTCGGTCGTTGCCGTCCGGGTGCTCTCCCGCTCGCCGTACTTCCAGACATCGCTCTCGTCGTCGTATGCGATATTATGCTTCGTCCGCGTCGGCAACCGGATGAACGGCACGATGCCGTCCCGCATCTGGTCGTACCATTCGCGGGCGATACTCATCAGCCGCTCTTTTGCAAGTGCATCCATCTCTTCCCTAGACATCGAGATCCACCACCACCTTCTTTTCATCCTCCACGCCGCGCAGATCGAGCGTTCCATCGCCCGACCCCGTGTAGACCACCCGCCAGACCTCACCAGGCCCAAGCGTACGCCGCCAGACCTTGTTGTAATCCCCGTCTATTTCGTCCACGAAGTCAGGCCGGGGATCTGCGTCGTCGGCCGAATCCCGGGAGAGGTTGTAGAGGACGAAGGTGACCTCTCTTTCAGTGTAGTTGTTCACGTCGATACGGACCTTCCCATCGATTGTCCGCTTCTTCGCGACGACCTTACGCATGATCCTGCCCTCGATCGGTGAAGTGTCCACCAGGGGGAGTTCCACGATCTCGCTCACTTTCGCGGCGATCTCGGGGATGACCGAGCAGATAGCTCTCGCGCGGTCGTCCTGCTGCTTCTTCCTCTCGCGGCGGGAAAGATATGTCTTGAGCTCCCGGCCGAGTTCCTGGAGAACGAGAACGATCTCCCGCTCGATCTCCGGGATGGAGGCGACAGCGTCCTTGCTCTCGCTCGTGAAGGGGACGTTCGTAGACGCCACGTGGACCATGATGAGCACCGGACCCATGGGGAGGCCCTGCTGCGAGAGGCCGTAGTTCTTCCAGTTCACCTGCGAGACGCAGTTTGTGATTGCACAGGCACCCTGCTGGTAGAGAAGGGGGACGCGATTTGCGAATCGAAAGATCTGGGCGCTCCCTTCAGGGGGGATCTTGCCACCGTAGCCGATCGCCGCCTCGATGATGAACGGGTGCCCGCCGTAGACCATGCTCGGGCGCGTCCGGGCCTTGATGAAGTCGAGTTGGATCTCCTTCTCAAGCCCCTTGCAGATCAGGTCCTCGCCGATAGGGGAGAGGCACTGCTGCGCCGGCGGCGCCGGAACTTTCACGGCCTGCATGGCATCGAGGAGCCGGGTCAACTCCTCAGGTTCGAGCTTCTTTACCTTCTGGGTGGGTTTGAGCCCGGCAAGCGCGATCATCTCGTCGGCGGTCTTCTTCCCGACGCGGGAGAAACTCCCGATGAGGAACTCCTCGACGGTCCCGGTGCTCGCGGCCGCGAGCCGCTTGAGCGCCCCGAACTCAATCCCATGGGGGTGGGGGAGTATGGATTTCGGACACGGTGGGACCTCGTTTGCCACCCGCTCGAACACGGTCACTTCGCCATCGATCTCGGCCGTGATCCGGGCATGCGGGTTAACGATTGCGGTGAGGCGGAGATAATCCATCAGCCGCTTCTTTGCCGCAAGGCTGCTCTTGAACTGGATCTCAATCCTTGTGCCGTGTGTCCGGTCCCAATCGATCTCCTCGTGGCTGATAATCTCGGGCTCGTTGGTCTCGGTCTTGATCATCAACTCGAACTGATGAGCCCTCACCTTTGCCCCCGTCCGGGAGGTGACCCGTGCCGGGGTTCCGGTGGTGAGCTGCGCATACAGCACCGCTGCCGATATCCCGATACCCTGCTGCCCACGGCTCTGGCGGATCTGGTGGAACCGGGAGCCGTAGAGGAGTTTTCCAAAGACCAGCGGGACGTTCTCCGGCACGATCCCCGGGCCGTTGTCCTCGACGGTTATCCGGTAGACCTCGGTATCGACCCTTTTGATGCTGATGAATATATCGGGAAGAACCTCGGCCTCCTCGCAGGCATCGAGAGCGTTGTCCACCGCCTCCTTGATGGTGGTGATGATGCCCCGCGTCGGGGAGTCAAAACCAAGCAGGTGCTTGTTCTTCTCAAAGAACTCCGCGACGCTGATGCTCCGCTGCTGCTTGGCGAGATCCTCAGCAAGTACCATGTCGTGCCACCCAGGCGATGGCGTCCGCAAGGCTCTTTTCCTGCTGCTCCCCGGAGTGGAGGTCCTTGAGGGTCACCGTGCCCGCTTCGACCTCGCGCTTCCCGAGGATAACGGCAACGTCTGCGGTCTTTGCGGCGTGGGAGACCTGGGCGCCCATCCCCCGCTGCATCAGGTCGACCTCGGCCCGGATCCCGGCATTCCGGAAGGCCCGGGCGACTTCGAGTGCCCGTACCCGTGCCTCGGGCGTGCAGACGACGCCGACAACGGGCTCATGCGCAAGATCGAAGTCCCCGATCGAGACCATCACCCGGTCAAACCCGATGGCAAACCCGCAGGAAGCGACGTCGTCGCCGCCGAAGAGGTGGGCGAGGCGGTAGGTGCCGCCGCCGAGGATCTGGTTCTCCGCGCCGAGGTTCCTTGCGAACCCTTCAAAGACCATCCCGGTGTAGTAGTCGAGCCCCCGGGCGATCCCGAAGTCCGGCTGGTAGTTGATGTTCTGGGAGTCGAGGAGCGCAAACGTCTCCTCGATCCGGGCGCGCTCAGGGACGTCGCCCGCGACCTCAAAGACCTCGGCGATCTCGCGGCACTCCGAGAGGGCCGCAAGCGGTTCGGCAAGGTGGGTGAGATTTCTCTCAACGAGCGCCGCTTCGAGCCCTTCCTTATCGTGCTTGTCGAGGTATGCCATGATCGCCCGCTGCTCTTCGGGCGCCAGCTCGGCGAGAATATGCTTCATCGGCGCGAGATGACCGACATGGAGGTCAAAGGTGACCCCGGTCGACCGGAGCATGTCGTCGGCGAGCATGATCACCTCGGTGTCGGCGAGGGCCGTATCCGCGCCGATGAGTTCGACGCCGAACTGCCAGAACTGCCGGTAACGTCCTTTCTGCGGGCGTTCGTAGCGGAAGCAGTCGGCGAAGTAACACCAGCGGATCGGTTTCGGGAGAACCTTGCCTTCGTTGACATACATCCGGAGAGTCGCCGCAGTCACCTCTGGCCGAAGCGTCAACTTTCTCCCGCCTTTGTCCTCGAAGACGTACATCTCCTGGATGATCCCCTCGCCGGACTTCATCGTGAAGAGCTCAAGATGCTCGAAGTCGGGCGTACTGACCTCCCGATATCCCCATCTGCGGGCCACTTCCCGCATCCGCTGTTCGATCAACCGCCGCCGTTCCATCTCGTCGGGTAAAAAGTCCCGCGTACCCCGTGGTTTCTGAAACATTCGGTATTCTCCCAAATCATAGTCTCTTGCGTGAACCCTTATCACTTGTGCGCGGCGCCCTGCCAAAGAACCTCTCGCGGGCACTCTCGCCATGCCATACGTTCTCCCGGTCGACCCTGCCCTGGAGATAGAGGGCCAGAAGAACCAGCCCAAGACCGAGGAACTCCCAGGCTTCGGCATATGCTGTCACGAAAAAACCCAGCAGGGCCAGCGCCGTGTAGGGGACTCCCCAGTAGGCTGCTCTCCGGTAGCCGGGAAGACCGGTCCGGTAAAAGATGCGCAGGTCGCGCAGCCACAGGAAGGCGGTGACGGCAACGCCGAACCCCGCAACGTAGGCAAGATAGGACATGAGATGAAGTAATATTATACTTCCACCCCTATTTTTGTTATCGAAACTATGCAGCCGAATACCACCATCAGGGACATCCTCCGAATGTATCGTAACGGTGAGGTATCTGAAGACGAGGCTGTGGGTGCCCTCGAAGGGCTTCGCATCGAGATAATCGACGGTATGGCCCGGATTGATGCCGGACGAAGCGTGCGTTGTGGGATCCCCGAAGTGGTGCTCGCTGAAGGGAAGGAGCCAGAAGCCTTTGCAGAGATCATGCTTACTCAGGTGAAGGCGGCCGGCAGAAGCGTTGCGACGAGGGTCTCCCCGGAGCATCTCAAAGCCCTCGAGAACCGTCTCCCGCCGGAGATCCGGATGGAACACAGGGAGGCGGCACGGGCCGTCATCCTCTCTACGGGGGCCGAACCCGTTCGCCATGGGGGAACCGTCGCCATCCTGACCGCAGGAACATCCGATATCCCTGTCGCCGAGGAGGCGCGGCTGATAGCCGAGGAGATGGGATGCGAGGTTCGAACGGCGTACGATGTCGGAGTGGCCGGGATCCACCGTCTCTTCTCGGCGATCAGGGACTTGATACCGGCGGACGTCTTCATCGTGGCCGCCGGCCGGGAAGGGACACTTCCTGCGATTGTCGCAGGACTGGTCGACCGCCCGGTGATTGGTGTCCCCGTCAGCACCGGATACGGCTACATGGGCGGCGGGGAAGCGGCGCTTGCGAGCATGCTTCAGGCCTGTTCGGTCCTCGCAGTCGTGAACATCGACGCCGGTTTCACGGCAGGCGCGTTTGCCGCACAGATCGCACACGGAGGCCACCGGGCATGACCCGGGGATTCTACATCGGGCGCTTCCAGCCATACCACAACGGGCACCAGAAGGTGCTGGAGCAGATAGCATGCTCTTCCGACGAGATCGTCATCGGGGTGGGGAGTGCCCAGGAGTCCCATACAATAACGAATCCCTTCACGGCTGGAGAACGGGTACTGATGCTCACACAGTCCCTTGCGGACCTCGACTGCCCTTTCTATGTCATCCCCATCGAGGATATTCAGCGCAACGCTCTCTGGGTTGCCCACGTCCGGGCAATGACCCCTCCGTTCGATACCGTCTACTCTTCAAATCCCCTCGTTGTGCAACTCTTTACCGAGGCAGGGATGACCGTCAAATCGATCGATATGTACGAGCGGCTGACATACTCCGGCACCGCCATCAGACAGCGGATGCTTGACGGCGAGCCCTGGGAGCACCTGGTTCCTCCTGCCGTGGTGAACGTCATCAAGGAGGTCCACGGGGTGGAGCGGTTGCGGCAGATCGCGAGGACCGACTGAGGGGCAAAACCTGATGGGGATGGCCGTCGCAATCCGGTGAAGTCATGTTTAAGCAACTGCGAGACCTCTTTAAACGAACCGAACCAGTTGAGGAGAACCTGAAACTCTCTTTTGAGGAGCTTCCCGCATGGCTGGATGCCCGCGAGGAGGAGATCGGGCGCGAACTCTCCGATGCGGCCAAACCACCGCAAGAAGCAATCCGTAGCGCCCTCGACAATCTTCGGGAGATCGTTGCTCGCATGAAGACGACGGAGGGGAATGAGGAGGTTCACCCCCGGCTCCGGGATATATCAAAGAAGGCGCTCCCTCAGTTCACAAAATCGATGACCCAGATCCTCTCCCGTGACCCTTCGGGAGACCCGGAGACCTTCTATGCTACCGCCGCCGAGATCCTAAAGGGTGCACTCAGGGCGGTCAAAGGGCAGGGGAAATACCTCTCCGCTCTCTACCCGGACGAGATGAAGGAGGTGCGCGCGGCCATCAGGGAACTGGGGCGGGGGATCAACACGCTAACAGAGGCGATCACCCGCGCTCGAACGGGCCAACAGCAGGTGGAAGAGGTCCGGAGAGCATACGAATCCCTCGTGAGGATCCGGGAAGAAAATGTAGCGGTCTTTGCCGAGATACAGAAGTCCCGGGAGGCAATCGAGGGGATTGGCGGGAAGATCCGGGAGACGGAGGAGGGCCTGGCTGCCCTCAAACTGCGGCCGGATTATACCAAGAAAGATGAGGTTGAGAAGAAGATCCGGGAACTTAAAGACCTTGAAGATAAAATTGAGCGAGAGATTCTAACTCTGCGAAACCCATCTCTCCATGTTTTCAGCAAGGCCGAAAAGATCGCGAGAAAGACAGGAAACAATGCAGCGGCCACGACAATCAATCGGGTCCTCGATGCATACGCGAACCGCCCGTCGGGTGACGAAGAGAACCTGGTTCGACTGATTGAGGCAGCGATGCCGGCGACGCTCGCCATGGTCCGGCAGGGGGATCTTGTTCTGAAGAATCAGGATGAGATCCGTCTCTTCTCGGACCCAGAGACCCTGCCTGCCGAGTTAAGTGAGGTCATGCAGCGGGAGCGCGAGGTCCGGGAGGAGGATGCAGCGCTGCAGGAGGCCTTGGCCGCACTCCCGGTAGTGGTCGAGGAACAGCGGCTCACCTCCGCGCTCACAGAACTGCAGAGAGAGCGCGATGCGATGCGTTCGGCACTGAGCCGGGCAGAGGACCAGGAGAATGCAGCGCGGGCATCCTATGCAAAAGAGCGCGAGAATCTTCAATCCCGCGCTGCCGCCCTTGCCGGTAAGGAAGTGGAGGTGGACGTACCCGACCTCCCGTCGCCGTCCATCTAGCCGGGGCAGAAAAATCGGCCATCCTCATCCAAAAGGAAACCCTGTTTAATGTTTCGGTGCACAAATACTTCCTGAGAAGAGTTGATGACAACAGACACTACCTCATCCGGGTCAATCCCACACCGCTGGTTAGCGGTACCGGCAATCTCGTTCGGAGGTATCGGGATAGGACTGCTGCTCGCCACCGCCGGGATCCCGTATGCGATCCTGGCAGGCGTCGCGGGGTGCGTGATAGCCTCATTCGTTCTCTGTTATCAGGCATATCATAAACCGCGCAAAGATCTCGTTTCGATCTTTACACCGCTCTTTGCATTCTTCATCCTCGTTATACCCAACGAGATCAGTTCAGGAGGCCCGATTGTGCAGATATTCTTCGCTGCAACGATCACTCTCCTCGCGGTTCGGGTGGAAAAAACGTTTAATGCGCCAAAGGCAGAGAAGAAGACCATGAAGCAGATACTGAATGAGTACATCGGCCGCATCAATCCGATCATCTCCCTGGTCGACGAGGAGACCGGACACCTGATCGCGCAGTCCCTGCTGACGTATAAGTTCGGGCTCTATGATAATGCAGCCGAAAAGAGCAAGGAGGCACTCGCACGGCTTGAGAAGATCACCCCGCGCCAGAGCGCGCTGGAACGAGCTCTCCTGATCCTCCAGGAGCGCGCCGGCGGCTTCGCCGAGTCACGGGTGACGACCAACCCCAAGCATGTCTTTGAGGAGACGGACTACAATGACCTTGCCATCCGCCTCCGCCCGGACCAGGTAGAGGATCCTGTTGCGCTCGATCTCGATAACGCACTGATCCTGCTCTACGCTGTCGGGATCGAGACCTCTCCCGATGATGAGCAGGCGCTCGAAGAGCACCAGCGCTTCATCATCCAGATCCTGGAATCCTACAAAGAAAAACTGACCGCATGACCGGGCCGACCAGGGGTAACCCCTCCACCCCCTCATTGCGGCAGCGGCGCCGATACCACGAGATTATCAATCGGGGTGCCCCAAGATCGTGGTGAGGCACTCCACACCCATCACAGGCAGGGATTCACATTGCGCTGCTACACTCATGAGCCTTTACCGGGCCTAATGCAAGCGATAAATGAACAAAAGCCCACCGACTCTGCTGAATTGGCCCAAGGCACCCGGATCCCTTTCTGAACCAAAAATCAGAGTGAGTCGAGGCTGATTCCGGTGAACTCGTCCGCGACCGCATTGAGGTCTTTCACACCGAATGCGGTCTGAACCGTGGAGAGTTCGAGATCACGCGCCGCGTCGCACATATAATCGATGATATCGATCGAGAGTTCCCGCTTCTGTTTGGATTTGCGCAACTGGTCCACGAGGAACATCATCTTCTCGGGGGACTCCATGCGGAGCTTGGCGAGGCTCACCACACACATATAAATTCGCGTCAGATTCCTGTCCGTTCCGGTGATGGTATCGAAGAAGTTCCGGAGGATCTGCGCCTGGTAGACCTCGCCGCCCATGGTGATCGAGTATTTCTCAATACCCCATAAAAATATATCGGTTCATATTCACCCTGTAAAACGCGGGTCATATTCCCGGGGATGAGCGGGGAAGGAAGCCAGCCCCGGCTCACTTCCGGACGCTGACGATCTTGATGATATCACCGTTTTTAAGTTCCTGGCTGTCTTTGATCCGCATCTTGGTCCTTGCATCGATGGCGTACAGGAACCCCTCACCGATCTCGGTGTGGACCTGGTAGGCAAGGTCACGGGGGGTTGAGCCGCGCTTCATGAGGTACGCGTCGGGGAGCACCCGACCTCTGCCGTCGGTGAGTTTATTCTCGTCCTCGACCGGGAAGACGACGATCAGGTCAAGGAGGTTGAATACTGCGGTATCCAGCGCTTTTTGAACACCGGTGCCACCGAACCTCTGCATGAAGTCCGCTACCTTCTGGAGCCCTGCACGTTGCGCAGCACTGAGATTCGCATCAGGGTTCACGGTGAAACCCTGATCGCCGGGGAGGTAGCGGATGAACTTCCCTTCGGCGGCCATCCGGAGCGCAAGTTCCCCCGCCGCACTTGCAAAGATGACGTCATGCGCCTTGAGTCGATCAAGGCACGCCTCTGGCGCCTGATCGGCCTTGTTCCCGACGATCAGCATAGGTTTGCTGATCGCCATCAGTTCCCGGCAGAACCGAATCAGGTCCTCCTCCCCGGCAGTTCGCAAGTCGACATCGGTCGCCTCGACGGCATCGCGGACGTGCTCAAACGTTATGCCGAGGCCGGCGAAGACCTCGGCAATCGCAGAGACTAAAGAGAAGTTCTTTGACTGAGCCTGCCGCAGGAGTTTCGCCCAATTCCGCGAGAGGATGCCGTACATCCACATCGACATCTCATACTGGAGGAACTCGATATCCTTCACCGGGTCACGCGAACCGATCTCGACCGGATTTCCTTCGGCGTCCGTCGCCCCGCTGGCATCGACGATCTGGAGGATTGCATCCGCCTGACGGAGGTTGTCGAGGAACTGGTTCCCGAGCCCTCTTCCCATGTGCGCTTCGGGGACAAGGCCAGCCACGTCGATCAGCCCGACCGGGATGAACCTGACTCCGTCCTGGCAGTTCCCACATGGAACGCCCATCTCCTGGCAGGGGCAGGCCGTCCGGACGTACGCGACCCCATGGTTGGCATCGATCGTCGTGAACGGATAATTGGCAATTTCTGCCTGAGCCAGGGTTGCTGCCCTGAAGAATGTCGATTTCCCACAGTTTGGTTTCCCAGCAATAGCCAGTGTTATCATGAAGAATTCCTCTACCGCACCGTTCAGCTGAGAGTAGTGTTGGGCAATACACCATTTATCACCTTCTTTCTCCGCGGGTGCGGCGAGGGCTGTGCCGCTACCTATTGCCGGTACTCTTACTGTCGCATCGCCGGAACGGGGGATTCAATTAGGAGTGAAAACAACATGAGAGTATGGGCTTCGTTACCAGGAATACCTACTATTTCGATGCCCCCGGCGCACAGAACACTCTCGACGCCGCACGGTTCGCCGTCGAGAGAGCGCAGGAGCTCGGGATCCAGAAGATCGTGGTCGCGAGCACCAGCGGCCAGACCGCGCTTACCTTCCGGGACGCCATGGCGGGGACGGATCTCCAGTTGATCGTCGTCACCCACGCGGTCGGATTCTCAAAACCCGGAGAGTGGGAGTTCTCATCGGAGGCAGCCGATACTCTCCGAGCCGCGGGTGCAACGATCGTCACCGGGACGCACGCGCTCTCCGGGCTCGAACGCGCGATATCCCGCTCACCGAAACTCGGCGGGAGTTCCCGCACGGAAGCAATCGCCGAGGCCCTGCGGCGAATCGTCGCGGTCGGCCTGAAGGTCGCGGTGGAGTGCGTCCTCATCGCGGCGGACCAGGGCGCGGTCGGCGTCGATGAAGAGGTGATCGCGGTCGGGGGCACCGCAACCGGGGCCGACACCGTCTGCGTCATCCGTCCCGCGCATACCGCGTCGTTCTTCGATCTGCAGGTGCGCGAGATCGTCGCAATGCCGAGGAACCGGTGAGCATGACGCTCGAATCGGTCGGCAATGCCGCCGGACTCCTCCGGCAACCTCTCATATGGTCGATAGGGCTTGCCATAGGCGGTTTCTTCTTTGCAACCGCCATCATCATGATCTCAGGCGAGACGTTTTATATGGAACCCCTGCTGCTGCTGTTGGGGCTCGCACTGCCCTTCCTGGCCGGCGGCGTCTACGGCATGGTTAAGGGTGAGGCATTCTCCGTCGGGGAGTTCGTACAGTCGGGCAAGACCTACTACTTCCGGATACTCCTGCCGGCGCTGGTTATCTTCTTCGCGGTCATCCTGACACTCTTCCTGCTCATGATACCGCTCGCGCTCCTCGGCGCCGGAGCCGCCGCAAACATGGCGGCGCTCCTCTTCGGAGTCATCCTCTCGATCGCCTTCTTCACGTTCTTCTACGACACCGTGGCGGTCTTTGAGGAGACGGGCGTCTTCGAGTCGATCCGGCGGAGTGTCGAGTTCGTCATGAACAATCTCGGCAGGGTTCTGGTCTTCTACCTGGTGAACATCGTTACCTTCCTGGTACTCTGGTTCGCCGGCTCCTTTGCCTGGACTGCTCTCCTCCTGGAAAAACTCGAACCGCTCGTCAGCATGAGCCCCGACGAACTCCAGGCGGTGATGCCGGAGGACATCCTCGCGCTCATCGGGACGGAGGGGATATGGATCACCGCAATCGTCTATGCGGTCGTGATCGTGCTCTTCTCGGTCTTTCTCTACGCCTACAAGGCGAGTTTCTTCAAAAACCACGCCGGTGCTGTGCAGGCAGAACAGGGGGAGTACGACGAGAAGGGGCGCTGGTATAAGTACTGACGTGGCTGGACAGACATCATATTCTTTTTTCTCCAGTTCCGGGTTTTTAGAATCCGATATCTATCCGACATCTTCTGGGTTTTCCTGCCGCATCATCTGAAACGGCTCCTCATTGTTTCCCGCACATTCTTCGTTCTGCCCTTCTGCCTGCAGGTTCCGTCCGGTGTTTCTGATGGTACACCCATGCACGGCTTTCGAGGAGATATCGCCGTTGGGGGTGGGGCTGACGGGGAGTGCGATGTTCCGACAGGAACGGAGCACGAGAAGGCCGAAGGCCTTTGAGGGGGGAGCATCCCCCCTCCCCTGTCTCTACCGCACAAAAGGACACCTGTAACCCCCACCCGAATACCTCCGGTCTTCTCAAGCTCCGGACGGTCTGTCCGTCGCACCCCGCCCGCGCTTCGCGCTCCTCCTCCGCACCTTCGGTGCTCATGCTCCGGCCCTATGGCCCCGTCGCACCCCGCCCGCGAGGGGCGGGGGCAGTGCGTGGCGATAAGCGATGGTTCGGAGAAACGGAGCTAGAGTATCGAAGGTGCGAAGCCGATGGTAATCCGTGCAAGGGGTTGAACGATGTCTCAAAGGACAGTACTTTGCGAGACATGGCATTTTGCTCCACGATCCGCCCGGATACTTACAGTCAGCGGACTATACCCTTTAAAAACCGCACCGGAACCCCCGCGCCCCATCACCCGAGCATATAGATCAGCATCCCCGAGACGCCGCCGGAGAACGTAGCGACCAGGTTCGTGCCCGAGTTCCCGATCCTGCCGCTGTTCTCGAGCGTTGCGCCCACAAGGCTATCAATGTTGGTGCCGATGAACCCCGCGATGACCGTGGAGACGACCATCCAGGGATCGGCGACGCCCATTATCCAGGCAACCCCGGCGACGATGAGAGATGCAAGGACGGCCGCCGCCTCCCCTCGCACGGTCACCCCACCGTTCGTCCCCCGGGGCACCGGTCGGAGCGTCGTGATCAGATAAGGCACCTTCCCTGTGACCCCGATCTCACTTGCCGCGGTATCAGCCGCAGCGGAGGCGACACTCCCCATGAAGAGCGCCACAAAGGCCGGATGCCCGGTTATGCCGTAGAGGATAGCGGCACCGGTTGCCACCAGGCCGTTTGCAAAGACGTTGAAGTAGCCACGCACACCCCCGTGCTCCTGGGCGACCCCGAGCCGCTCTTTGTCGGCGTAGCGGTACCGGGTCGCCCCGGCGCCGATGACGAAGAATGTGAGCATGATCAGGAACCACCGGACGTCCGCAAAGACGATGAGGATGATGCCGATCATCGCACCCGAGAAGAGGCCACTGACATCGGCAACCCTGAGCCGGTAAGAGGTGTAGCCAAAGCCGAAGGCTATTGCAGCCGCTGCTGCGAGGATGGTCAGGTCGACCTCGAAGTTGAGCTCCTCAAAGAGGAACATGGTCATCGCCACGCCGAGCGCCTCGATCATCAGGGCATCATCCCGCCCCCGGAGGGCCGCGCGGAGAAGGACCGCAGCAACCACGCCCATCACGACGACAAGCGGCGCAGTATACCCCAGATAGAGCATCACCGCGAGCGAGACGCCGACGGCGGCGATCAGGTGAGAGAGGTATGCTGCCTGTCTCTCCCCGGCAAGACGGAATGCGAGTTCCCCGATCACGACGATGCCGAGCGTGCAGGTGAAGGTGAACGTCGAGAGCCACCCTAGCCCGTAGAGTACGGCAAGCGCGATGATCGAGAGCGACACATACCGTGTATCCCGAATAAGAAAGAGAACGAGCGAGAACGGCACGAGGAGAAGCGTGAGCAGCCACGCTGGCTGGAGCAGTGGGGCAAGACCAATAAAGGCGAGGGTGAGCGCCGATGCCAGAACCAACCCCGGCTGCTTTATCATTCTTACAGTATTGGCGGTTCAGGGAAAAAGCCTTTAGGATCCGGGCGTCTCCACCTGTGCCGTCCATCATGGCGAAAGTTCAAGATGGTCCGAAGCAGGAGCGAGGGATCCACTCGCAACGCAAGGGTTCCTGACGGCCCAAAAGATCCGTCGAACAATATATTTCACAGAAAAGAGAGAGATCATACGCTGAAAATGTCGCCGTCATACCAGTTACCAAAAAACTACGATATCGAAGAAGTGGAGAGGCGCTGGCAGAGCACCTGGCGGGATGAGGACAACTATTTCGATCCTGTTTCGCCAAAACCCCGGTTCATCATCGACACGCCACCGCCATATCCAACTGGAAACTTCCATATCGGAAACGCCTTAAACTGGTGTTATATTGACTTTATCGCGCGGTACAAGCGCATGCGCGGCTACAACGTCATGTTCCCTCAGGGATGGGACTGCCACGGTCTCCCCACCGAGGTTAAGGTCGAAGAGACCTACGGGATCACCAAGAACGATGTACCGCGCGAGAAGTTCCGCCAGATGTGCCGCGATCTCACGCTCGGCAACATCGAGAAGATGCGGGCGACCATGCGGCGGCTCGGGTTCTCGACCGACTGGAGCCATGAATACATCACCATGCTTCCTGAGTACTACAGGAAGACTCAGGCATCGTTTATTAAGATGTTCAAAGCCGGCGACATCTACCAGAGCGAGCATCCCGTGAACTTCTGTACCCGGTGCGAGACGGCTATCGCGTTCGCCGAGGTCAACTACACTCCCCGCACAACCAAGCTCAACTACTTTGACTTCGATGGAGTCGAGATCGCCACAACCCGGCCGGAACTGCTCGCAGCCTGTGTTGCGGTGGCAGTCCATCCCGAGGATGAACGCTACCGCGACCTTGTGGGAAAGAAGCTCACGGTCCCCATCTTCGGACACCAGGTGCCGGTCATCGAGGATATTGTGGTCGACCCGGAGTTCGGCAGCGGTGCGGTGATGATCTGTACGTTCGGCGATAAGACGGACGTCTACTGGTGGAAACAGCACAACCTGGCTCTTCGTAAGGCAATCGACCGGAAGGGCGTTATGACCGCGATCGCGGCCCCCTATGAAGGAATGACATCTGAGGCCTGCAGAGAGGCGATCCTTGCCGATATGAAGAAGGCCGGAATATTGAAGCGGCAGGAGGAGATCGAACAGAGGGTGGGGACCTGCTGGAGGTGCAAGACCCCTATTGAGATCCTCTCGGAGCGCCAGTGGTTCGTCCGGGTTCACCAGGACAAGATCCTTGATGCGGCACGGAGGATCTCCTGGACGCCGGAGCATATGTTCTCCCGGATGGAGAACTGGGCGAACTCGATGGAGTGGGATTGGTGCATCTCACGCCAGCGGATCTTTGCGACACCGATCCCTGTCTGGTTCTGTGCATCGTGCGGTGAGATAGTCCTCCCGGACGAAGAGGATCTCCCGATCGATCCGACCATCGATAAACCGAAAAAACCCTGTCCAAAGTGCGGTGGAAACGATTTCATCGGCGAAAAGGACGTGCTCGACACCTGGATGGACTCCTCGATATCGGTGCTCCACATAACCGGGTGGGACGGAACCGATGCAAAACCCCCGCTCTTCCCCGCGCAGATCCGCCCTCAGGGTCACGACATCATACGGACGTGGGCGTTCTACACCATCCTCCGGGCGAATGCTCTGGTCGGCGGTCACCCCTGGGACGAGATCCTCGTGAACGGCATGGTGCTCGGTGAAGACGGGTTCAAGATGAGCAAGAGCCGAAACAACATCATCTCCCCTGAAGAGATCGTTGAGAAATATGGCGCGGATGCTCTCCGGCAGTGGGGTGCGGGAGGTGCTGCAACCGGATCGGATATCATGTTCAACTGGAACGACGTCATCGCGGCGTCCCGGTTCCAGACCAAACTCTGGAACATTTTCCGGTTTGTCATGGGGCACCTTGAGCATGGAGCGGACCCTGCAGCACCGGTGACAGAACTTATCGACCGGTGGCTCCTCGTCCGGCTCTCCGAGACCGTCGCAGAGGTCACCGCCGCGATGGAGGGCTACCAGTTCGACCGGGCGCTCAAGGCAATCAGGGAGTTCGCCTGGAACACGCTTGCCGACGATTACATCGAGATTGTGAAGGGACGGCTGTATGCTGACGGCGGCAGCAGAGACAGCGCCTGCAACGCGCTTCGGACAACCATGGACGTTCTCTGCCGCCTGCTTGCGCCGATCATCCCGCACTTTGCCGAGGAGTGCTACCACCACCTCACGGGAAGAAGCGTTCACAAAGAGGCCTGGCCGGACTTCACGTACGCCGACGACGAGGCACGGCGTCACGGCGACCTCCTGGTCAAGACGGTCGCGGAAATCCGGCGCTACAAGCACGACAAGGGCATGGCGCTGAACGCACCGCTCGGCCACGTCACGATTTATGCGCCTGAACCGGTCGACGACGCCGGTGACGCCGGGCGGGCGCTTGCCGCCGACGCCCGGTGGAGCACTGGCACTCCCAAACTCGAGGAGGTCATGAGCGGCATAGACTTCAATATGGCCGTCATCGGCCCGGCGCTGCGCAAGCAGGCCAGGCGCTTCATGCAGGCCATCGAGGCGCTCCCGCCGGAGCAACTCAAGAATCCGCCGGCAACCGTCATGGTCGACGGAGAGGAGATCCCTGTGCCGCCCGGCTCATTTACGCCAAAGGTCACCTACCAGGTGGCAGGGGAAGAGGTGGACGTCCTCACGTTCGGGGACGTGATCGTGACGATCGGGCACACGTCCTGATCTCGTCTGCCACGAACCCTGCAACCTCTTCTTTTGGGAGAAGTGCATCGACGATGATAAACCGGGCGGGATCCGCTGCTGCAAGGTTCAGATAGTTTTCCTGCACCCGCGCGAGGATCTCGGGGCTCTCAAAATACTCTCTCTTCTTTTCAGGATCAAGCCTTGATATGGCATCCTCGATGGGCAGAACCAGAAGAAACGTCCGATCTGGCCGGATTGACCACCCTTCATGGATCCGGCGAAGCCAGGAGAGAGGGTCGGGAATGACGCCGTCAAGGACGACCGGCTGATAGGCAAACCGTGAATCGGAGTAGCGATCCGAGATGATGAGCCTTCCCTCCTCAAGCGCGGGTCGGATGACCGTCTCGATATGCGCGGCATGATCGGCGCAGAAGAGCAATGCCTCGGTGATCGGGTCCATCCGCTCGGCAACAGCCCGCCGTACCGAACCGCCGACCCAGGTGGAGCCGGGCTCGCGAGTGAAGAGCGGATCGAGGTCGGCGAGCAGTTCCCGAAGACTGGCGAGGAGCGTGCTCTTCCCGCTCCCGTCGATCCCCTCGATGGTGATCAGCATGGGTGCCCTCTCTGGATCCACTCAAGCGGTATCGCACCATGATGGACGGCGGTTGAGACGATCGCTCCGTCAAATCCAACGTCAGCAAGGAGCCGGATATCGTCGATTCCGGCAACACCGCCCCCATAGAAGAGGCGACCGGGATAAGACGAACGCATCTCCTCAAGGTCTTTGCGGTCAAGTCCCCGCTCCGTTCCTACGGCGCCGATATTCAGAATGATGCATCCCTCAAACGAAAGCCCGGATGCACGACGCAGCATCTCCACCGGCTGGATGCCCCAGGGAAGTACACGCCCATCCTTGATATCTACACTGAGATAGCCAGTCCGGTACGCCGCAAGGTCTTCGATCGTTCTCGCCGCCGTCTCGGTGCCGACGACCGGGATCACGCCGGAAACCGCCGTGCATTCAGCAGGTGAACGACAGCCCCGGTCGAGGTAGCACCGCTCAACGAGAGCGGCACAACGCCGGACAAGACTGTCCTGTGGTTGTCTGCCCTGGATACTCTCGAGATCCGCAATATAGATATATCTGGGTTGCAAGGTGGCCAGATAGGCCTCCGGTTCAGCCGAAGGGGCTAGCCCCCAGGTGAGGGGGCGGTAGCCGGCGCGGTCTCCAGACTTCCCATGCACCACAAGACCGCCTGCCAGATCTATCGCAAGAATCAGTTCCATGTCCTCAACGCAATCACTATTAGGGTGAAGGATCATTAATTTCTATGCAATTACTCGTCAGTCCAAGCAGCATTGAGGAGGCAAAAAGCTCGCTTTCCGCTGACATCATCGATGTAAAGCAACCCTCTGAAGGGTCACTGGGTGCCAATTTTCCCTGGGTTATCCGGGGAATCAAAGAGATCGCCGGCGTCAAGCCCGTCAGTGCTGCAATCGGGGACAATGAGTATAAACCGGGAACGGCCGCTCTTTCTGCATACGGTGCCGCACACGCAGGCGCTGATTATATCAAGGTCGGCCTGATGTTTGACGGGGCCGAACGTGCCAGAGACGTCATTAAGGCCGTGACCACGGCAGTCAAACAGGAGTTCCCCGAAAAGTACGTTGTGATCGCTGCGTATGCCGATTTTGAGAGATTGAACACGATCTCCCCGTTCGACATCAGTCAGCTGGTTGCGGATGCCGGGGCGGATGTCGCCATGATCGACACAGGTATTAAAGACGGGAAGGGTCTCTTTGATTTTATGAACGAAGAGGCACTGGTGCGGTTCACCGAACAGAACCGTGACCTCGGACTGCAGACGGCCCTTGCGGGTTCGCTGAAGTTCGAGGACCTTGACGCATTAAAACGAATCAACCCCGAGATCATCGGCGTCCGAGGGATGGTCTGCGGAGGCGATCGGTCCGACTCGATCAGGGCAGAGTTGGTAGAGAAAGCAATGATGATGATCAGGTGATGTATGTACATCGAGAAGATGAAACTGGAAACAACATTCACGTTTGATGATGTGCTGCTCGTGCCCGCCGAATCCTGGGTCGAGCCCGATGAAGCCGACGTCAGGTCGCGGTTCTCACGAAATATCCCCCTAAATATTCCACTCGTGAGCGCCGCCATGGATACGGTAACCGAGTCGCTGATGGCGATAACGATGGCTCGCGAAGGCGGCATCGGCGTCATTCACCGGAACATGTCCGCTGAGCGGGAGGTTGCCGAAGTCAAGGTCGTCAAACAGGCCGAGGATCTGATCGAGCGCGAGGTCGTGGCTGTAGGGCCAGAGTCCACGGTCACCGAAGTCGAACAGGTCATGAAGCAGTATGGTATCGGCGGTGTCCCCATCGTCGAGGACGATAAAGTGATCGGCATCGTCAGCCGCAGGGATATCAGGGCAATCCTTCCAAAGAAAGGCGATGCGCAGATCACCGGGTACATGACCAAGAAACTGATCACGGCTTCGGAGGGCATCACCGCAGAGAATGCGCTCGAGACGATGTATGCAAACAAGGTCGAGCGCCTCCCTGTCGTTGATGAGGATGGGCGTCTTGTCGGCATCATCACGATGCGCGACATCCTGGAGAAGAGGCAGTACCCCCTCGCCAACCGGGATGCGAACGACAAGCTCCGCGTTGCCGCTGCCGTGGGACCATTCGACTTCAACCGCGCCATGATGCTTGTCGAGGCAGGCGTAGACGCCCTGGTAGTAGACTGCGCTCATGGCCACAACATGAATGTCGTGAAAGCCGTCAAGGAGATTAAAGGCAGCGTCACGATCGATGTGGTGGCCGGAAACATCGCGACAAGCCAGGCGGCCTCCGCCCTGGTAGATTCTGTCGACGGGCTGAAGGTCGGCATTGGACCGGGTTCCATCTGCACGACGCGGATTGTTGCAGGTGTGGGCGTCCCGCAGATATCCGCGATAGCGAATGTCGCTGAGGTGGCGCATGAGGCAGATGTGCCGGTGATCGCCGACGGCGGGATCCGCTACTCCGGTGATATCGCAAAAGCGATTGCTGCAGGTGCGGACTGCATAATGGCCGGCAGTCTCTTTGCCGGTACCGACGAAGCACCGGGGCGAATAACAACGATCAAGGGCCGGCGCTACAAGCAGTACCGCGGAATGGGATCGCTTGGCGTCATGAGCAGCGGCGAATCGAGCGATCGTTACTTCCAGAAGAAGCACATCGGAAGGACCAAGTTCGTTCCCGAGGGCGTCGAGGGGGTCACTCCCTACGTCGGCCGGGTCTCGGATGTTATATACCAGCTCGTCGGCGGCCTGAAGTCCGCAATGGGCTACACCGGATCAAAGACGATAGCAGACTTAAAGAAGAACGGGAAATTCATCAGAATCACGCCTGCTGGGTATGGTGAGAGCCACCCGCACAACATCATGATCACCGACGAGGCGCCGAACTACCGCCTCTTTGAGTAACCTTTTTTATACACAAAACACTAACATTTAGTAAGTATGCTTGAGGGCAGCGAGGTTTCCCGCCTCCTTGATATTCTGGGAAACCGGAACAGGCGACGAATAATAGAATTATTGAGGCAGAAGCCGTGTTTTGTGACGGAGATCTCAGAACGTCTCCTGATCAGTCCAAAAGCGGTTATCGAACATCTACAGATGATGGAGCGCGAGAAAATCCTCATCTCCTGCCAGGACGAGCGCAGGCGAAAGTATTACTATCTCTCGCACGACATCAATGTCATCGTAAACCTGCAGAAACTGGATGGAATTATACTCCCCTCGGTTGAAGAGGATCCAAAGGAAAGGTTTGCCAGAGACCTTGAGATGTTCAAAAGAATGGTCAGGGTTCATGACGAACTCTTGGATAACCTCGAACAACTGGAGCGGGAGATCGAATCGAAGTTCGCTGAGATCATGCGCATGAAGGGAGGCCTTATCTCGGACGATAAGGACATCGAGATCATCCTTGCCCTCTCTCACGCAGACATGACACTCATGGAACTCAAGGAAGCGAGCGGCCTGTCCACGGATGAGCTGAAACAGAGACTGGATAACCTCATGTATACAGGGGTTGTCAAGCAGACCAACAATCGATACAAAATACGTGGTACTTATGGCGATTAATCCATACGATGAGATGTTTAAGAATATCGCACGGATAATGGAGAAGATTCTGAGCGATATGCCTCTTCAGGAGCCAAGGATCATCGGGTTTACGATCATCAGCGGTCCACCCGAAGGGGTGCCCTACTACCCCTACGAGGAGGAAGAGGGGCCCGAATTTGAGGTGATCGAGGGGGACGACTGTATCTTCATCACCGCGGCAGTGGACACCCGAGCACAGGGAGCCCCATACGTCACATTCCAAAATAACTCCGTGACCCTCTGCGTCGGAGGAGACGAGGAGACGGTCATCGATCTCGACTGCGAGATTGATATCCCGCACAGCTTCTACAACGTACGGCACGGCGTGATTGACGCAGTCTGCCGGAAGAAGCCCATTCAGGGGGAACTTGTCCGCCCTTAAGGCAAGGAACCCTCTTTTTACGTCACTTTTTTGCAGCCTATCGGCCCCCTGACCGCCCACGGCTGCGGGCCGTGGTTGCTCATTTGTCATATCCCCCGCATCTCCTTATGTAATGAGCCCTGCAGCAGATAACAGGCGCAGAGAGGGCGGGAGCTGAGAGAGTCAATCCAAGGAGGGCTACTTGCCGCGGCCATACCGGGGAGAGAAGGGTTAATTAACCCTACCCCTCATGCCCGGTACAGGGAGGTATGACTGAGGTGGAAGAGGCCTTGCTACCCGGATATGTGCATCTATCCCGGAGCGGCGAACTGGAGGAGCGGGCGAAGAAGGCGTACGAAGTGCTCCGCGACTGCGTCATCTGCCCCCAGGAATGCCATGTGAACCGTACTGATGACGAACTCGGGTTCTGCCGGATCGGACTCCTGCCAAGAATCTCGAGTTACTGTCCACACTTCGGTGAAGAGCCACCACTGGTCGGGAGGTACGGATCTGGAACAATATTCATCTCTGGCTGCAACATGCGATGCGAGTTCTGCCAGAACTTTGAGATCAGCCAGTGCGGGATCGGCTACGCAGTCTCATGCGACGAACTTGCCGGGATCATGCTCCGTCTGCAGGAACGCCGATGCCACAACATCAACTTCGTCTCACCTTCGCACGTCGTCCCCCAGATCCTCCGTGCAGTCGCCCTCGCCGCCGATCGCGGTCTCAAGATCCCGCTGGTGTATAACAGCGGGGGTTACGACTCAGTGGAGTCGTTGCGGCTCCTTGACGGCGTCATCGATATCTACATGCCTGACGCGAAATACGGGCGGGACGATGTGGCATGGGAACTCTCTCATGCCGCTGACTACACTGCCCGCATGCGGGCTGCGCTCAAGGAGATGCATCGGCAGGTCGGGGACCTGGAGATCAGAGACGGCATAGCCGTGCGGGGTATGATCATCAGGCACCTGGTGCTCCCGGGGAACCTTGCAAACAGCGAGATCGTAATGCGATTCATCGCCGAGGAGATCTCCAAAGACGCTTACGTGAATATCATGGCCCAGTACCACCCGGCATGGAAGGCGGCCGAAGGTGGGAGAAGTCCGGTGCTCGCGGCACTGCAGCGCCCGATTACTGCACGAGAGTATGAGTATGCCATCAGGTGCGCGAAGGAAAACGGTCTTTCCCGTGGGTTCCCATGAGGCAGCGGAGCACAAAAGACTATTCATTCGCGCATCCAGAGGAATGTGGGGTAGGTGTGAAGCCGGTGATTCGATATGCGGCGATGAGCGATATGGGGCTACGTGAGCAGAACGAAGATGCCTATTTTACCGGCCAGGTCAACGGGTATCACGTATTTGCCGTCGCTGACGGCCTTGGGGGGCACGAGCGCGGGGAGGTCGCAAGCAGGATGGCAATCCAGGCTCTGGAGGCGATTGCAGAAAGGTGCCTTCCCGCGATGGAACCTCCCGCAGTGCTTGAGCGCATCTTCCAGCATGCAAATACGAGAATACGCACCTACAACCAGGAAAACCGCCTGAACTCCGGGACGACACTCTCGGCTGCGATCGTTGATGATTCGGGCAGGTGCTGGATCGGCACGGTGGGCGATTGTAGAACCCACATCATCACGCCCTCGTCCGTCTGGCATACGCGCGACCAGAATTACGTCCAGAGCCTTGTGGATTCCGGGGTAATCTCCCCCGCAGAAGCGATCTCTCACCCCGGAAAGAACATCCTGACCCAGGCTCTTGGCCTGGAGAGATGGGTGCGGGTGGACCTAGATGAGCAGATGATTGCCGGGGCGGTTCTCGTCATCACCTCAGACGGTCTCCACGACTATCTCCCTGAGAGCGCCATTCAGGAGATTGTGCTTGCCAGTGAGCCCGAGGAGGCATGCCGAAGGCTGATCGAGGCCGCGAAGGACGCAGCAAGCACCGATAACATCACCGCAATCGTCGCAAGAGCGTGATAAGCGACCCGGTGTCCGGGTTAAAAAAGACGGAGTAGGAGGGATTTACGCATCTTCCTTATCGAGGATCGTAAATCCGATGACACGGTCGCCGTCATCGAGTTTCATGACCCGGACGCCGCGAGTTCCTCGTTTCTGGACCGAGATCTCGGAGACCTTCGTCCGGATTACGATGCCGGACGCACTCATCACGATGATCTCGGCATCGTCGGAGACTGCCATCGATCCGACGACACCGCCGCCCCGGGCGTCAACGAGGATGTTTCGTACGCCGAGCGTGCCTCTCCCGTGGCCGCGGAACTCGTCGAACTCCGTCCGCTTCCCGAAGCCCTGCTCCGTGATGGTGAGGAGATGGTCGCCCTCAACCACGGATATGGCCTGGAGGGTATCCCCGCTGCGGAGCTTGATCCCCCGCACGCCCATGGCACCCCGGTGAACCGGGCGAACCGCCTCCTCGTGGAACCGGAGGCTCTGCCCGAACTTGGTCGTCAGGATCAGTTCCTGGTTCCCATCGGTCACCTTCACATCCACCAGCGCATCGCCATCGCGGAGGTTGATAGCATTGATCCCGGTCTGCCGGGGCCTCGAGAACTCGTCGAGCGCAATCTTTGCGACAGTTCCTCCTCTCGTCGCAAAGAAGAGGTAGTGATCTGACCGGAACTCCCTGACCGGAGTGACAGCAGTCACCCGCTCGTCGCCGCCGAGGTTTAAGAGGTTGACAAGGGCCTTGCCCTTGCTCGCCCGCTGCCCCTCGGGAAGGTCGTAGACCTTCAGCCAGTACGCCTTCCCTCTATCAGTGAAACAGAGGAGAGTATCGTGCGTATTGGCGACAAAGACCCGCTCGACGCCGTCGTCTTCCTTGGTGGCCATTCCGATGACGCCGCGTCCCCCGCGCCGCTGGTTCCTGTAGGTGTCAAGGTCGATGCGCTTGATGTAATTTGAAGAGGTGAGCGAGACCAGCATTGGTTTATTCTCGATGAGGTCCTCCACCTCGAGCGTCTCGACTTTGCGCTCGATCCGGGTCCTCCGTTCGTCACCGTAGCGCGTACCAATATCGACGAGTTCACTCTTGATCACGGCAAGAATGTTTGCTTCGCTTGCAAGGATCTCGGTGAGCCGCTCGATCTCTTTGGCGAGGGCATCACGTTCGTCGAGGATCTTCTGCTGCTCAAGCGCCGCAAGCCGCCGAAGCTGCATCTTCAAGATTGCGTCGGCCTGCACCTCATCCAGCGCAAACTTCTCCACCAGGGCCTTTGCAGCCTCCTCGGTCGTCCCGGATGCCCGGATGGTCGCGATGACCGCATCGATATTCTCGAGCGCGACGAGGAGACCGCGGAGGATGTGCATTCGTTCCTCGCTCTTAGCGAGATCGAACTCGGTCCTTCGCCGGACGACCTCCACCCGGTGCTTGAGATATTCGTGGATGAGTTCCTTGAGGTTCAGCGTCCGGGGCTGGTGGTCGACGATCGCGAGGTTGATGATCCCAAAGGAAGACTCAAGCGCTGTGTTTTTGTAGAGGTAGTTCAGCACCACCTGGGGCGAGACACCCTTTTTAAGGTCGATCACGACCCGCATGCCGTCGCGATCCGACTCATCGCGGATGTCACTGATGCCCTCGATCCTCTTTTCACGAACATGGCCTGCGATGCTCTCGATCAAGCGCGCCTTGTTCACCTGGAAGGGGATCTCGGTGATGATGATCTGCGGTGTCCGGCCTTCCTCCACGATCTCTGCGACTCCACGGACCACGCACTTCCCGCGCCCGGTCAGGTAGGCCTCGCGGATACCCTCGGAGCCCATGATGATCCCGCCGGTCGGAAAGTCCGGGCCCGGCATGATCTGCATCAGCTCCTCCGTGGAGACACCCGGCTCGTCGATGACACGGCAGATCGCCTCACAGACCTCGCGGAGGTTGTGAGGCGGCATGTTCGTCGCCATACCGACCGCAATCCCGCTCGATCCGTTGACGAGGAGGTTCGGGATCCGGGCAGGGAGGACAGCGGGCTCCTCAAGCGATCCGTCGAAGTTCGGAACGAAATCGACGGTCTCCTTCTCAATATCGGCGAGCAGTTCCTCCGCGACCTTGGTGAGCCTCGCCTCCGTGTATCGCATGGCGGCAGCAGAGTCCCCGTCGACGGAGCCGAAGTTCCCCTGGCCGTCCACCAGCGTGTAGCGGTAGGAGAACGGTTGGGCCATCTTCACGAGCGTATCGTAGATGGCTGCATCGCCGTGAGGATGGTATTTACCCATTACGTCTCCGACAATACGGGCGCTCTTCTTGTAGGGCTTGTCGCTGGTGTTGCCGAGCTCCCGCATGGCGTAGAGGGTGCGGCGATGGACCGGTTTCAAGCCGTCCCTCACGTCGGGGATGGCCCGGCCGATGATCACGCTCATCGCGTAGTCGATGTAGCATGACTTCATCTCGTCTTCGATGTTTATCGGAACAACCTGCTTAGATGTCAAGGTTGTTCACCTCCTTTGCGTGCCGGCGGATGAAGTCTCTCCGGGCGTCTACGTTTTCTCCCATGAGTTTCTCGAATATCTCGTTTGCGTAAGCGGCATCTTCGATCCTCACCTGTTTGAGGATCCGATTCTCCGGATCCATCGTGGTGCTCCAGAGCTGCTCTGCATTCATCTCACCAAGACCCTTGTAACGCTGGATGGTGAGACCTTTCTCGCCGGACTCAGAGATGATCTTGTGCAACTCCTCTTCGCGGTAGGCATACTGCACCTGTTTTCCTCTGACGATCCGATAGAGCGGCGGCTGGGCAATGTAGACGTAGCCTTTCTCTATGATCTCCACCATGTAGCGGTAGAAGAACGTGAGAAGGAGCGTCCGGATATGTGCCCCATCGACATCCGCATCGGTCATCAGGATGATGTGGTGGTAGCGGGCTCGCTCCACGTCGAAATTGTCCCCAACCCCGGTGCCGATAGCGGAGATCAGAGCCTGGATCTCAGCGTTCTTGAGGATCTTGTGTGCCGACGCCTTCTCGACGTTTAAGATCTTTCCCCGGAGGGGGAGGATCGCCTGGAACTTTCGGTCCCGGCCCTGTTTCGCAGAACCGCCTGCAGAGTCTCCTTCCACGATATAGAGTTCGCTCTTCGCCGGGTCACGTTCCTGGCAGTCGGCGAGCTTCCCAGGAAGACCGGTTGACTCAAGCGTGCTCTTGCGTCTGGCGAGATCGCGCGCGGCCCGGGCAGCTTCACGGGCCCGGGCTGCCGCCATTGCCTTCTCCACGATCGCCTGGAGGGTCTTTGGATGCTCCTCAAAGTACTCGGTGAGGGAGGAGTAGACGAGCGAGTCCACGATGCCCCGAACGTTGCTGTTTCCAAGGCGCATCTTGGTCTGCCCCTCGAACTGGGGGTTCGCGATCCGGGTGCTGATGACGGCCGCGAGCCCTTCCCTGACATCTTCGCCCCGTACCTGGGCATCGTTGCTTTTTAAGAGGTTGTTACGGTGGGCGGCGCCGTTGATCGCCCTGGTGAGAGCGCTCCGGAAGCCTTCGAGGTGAGTGCCTCCCTCGCGGGTATTGACGCTGTTGACGTAGGTGTAGATCGTCTCCGTGTATGAGTTGTTATATTGCAGGGCGACCTCGACCTCAACCATGTTCTCGGAGTCGCGCTTCTGGAAGTAGATGATATCATCGTGGAGGCTCTCCTTCCCCTCGCCGATGTGAGCGACGAATTGCCGGATACCGTCTTCGAAACAGTATGTGACCGCATCGCCGGTCCGCTCGTCCCGGAGGACGATCGTAAGGCCGCTATTTAAGTAGGCAAGCTCGCGGAGCCGGTGGTCCAGAACATCATAATCGAACTCGATGGTCTCGAAGATCGAGCGGTCGGGCTGGAACGTGATCCGGGTGCCCCGAAGACGCTCGTAGTCGATATGACGTCCCGGCCGGTCGCCGTATCGCTCCGCGTAGCGCACCTCCATCTCGGCTTGGGTCTCCTGGCGGCTCTCAAGCGGCTTTGTAACCAGACCCTGCCGGAACTGCATCGTGTAGATCTTGCCGTCCCTATAGACCGTTGCATCGAGCCAGCTTGAGAGAGCATTGACGACCGAGACACCGACACCATGCAGACCGCCGGAGACCTGGTACGTGTTCTTATCGAACTTCCCACCGGCATGGAGTACGGTAAGGACGATCTCAAGAGCGCTCTTGCCATACTGCGGCATGAGATCAACCGGGATACCCCGGCCATTATCATCGATCGTGATCGAACCGTCCCGGTTGATGATCACCAGGATCCGATCGCAGAACCCGGCAAGAGCCTCATCCACAGCATTGTCCACGACCTCGTAGACCAGGTGATGCAACCCCCGGGTATCCGTACTGCCGATGTACATGGCGGGACGTTCCCGCACCGGTCTCAAGCCTTCCAGTACCGTAATATGAGAAGCATCGTAAGTATCAGTCATCTATGACCTCCGCTAGAAGAGCGGTGTCCTGAATCGCAACAAAACTCACACTATATATTGGTCTTATAACCACTTATACTGTATGGCTCCAAAAAATTCATCGTTTCAGGATTATCCTCGCGGTCCACAGCACAATGGAGCTTTCGCCCGCATCTGCCAGGGAATATGAACAGCCCGACCGTGCAGGAGAGGAGCATCCCAATCAATCGTATTTCCCTGTGTCGGGGTTCGGTATGCCAAGCTCTGTATCGATGGCTACTGCTATCCGGTTGAGAAGCCTTCTTACGTCTGCAGCATCCTCTTTGTCCATGATACCCGGCTGGTGCCAGATTACCATCTTGCGAAGACGCTCAGCGAGCTCTTCGATCTCGGTCCCCCGGAACTGTTCCGGCACGATGAAGTCGTTGAGGTGATCGGCGGCGCCAATGAAGGCCCTCTCCGGCGGCAGACCGAAGTGCCGCGAAAGAAGCATGAGATTGACGATAAAGCCTCTGCCGAATTCGCTTTTTGCGGCCATACTCTCCTATGTACACCCGATTGATATGAATGATCCGTTTTGTGCGGCAGAGAAGAATCCCTGTTCCATCTAGGAAGTGTGGGGGCGGGGCTTGCAGGCACCACCGACCTACGGCTGCATATAGATGAGCACCGTAGAGAGCACGATGAAGGCCAGTACTCCGACAAAGAAGACGATCTCTCCGGCACCGAGAGGCTTTCGCCGGATATACAGGCTCGCGTTCGCTCCGTAGCCCCGGCAGAGCATGCTCGTGTAGGTGCGCTCGCCCTGCTCGTAGGACCGGATGAAGATCGTCCCGACCGTGTAGCCGATCTGGTGCAGCCGGTAGCGGTAGGGGAGCGTCCGGTCGAGGGGATCGAAACACCGGGTCTCCATCGCGGTCCGTATCCTGCCGAACATCTCGGCAAAGACGAATATGTAGCGGACCATCATACCGAGCGTGAGGGTGAACTCCCGCGGCAGACCAAGCCTCCCCGCGGCCTCGATCATATCCTGCATCTTTGTCGTTGACGAGAGCAGGATGATGAACGATACGCTGACGATGAACTTCACGAGGAGAATCGACGCAAACTCTACAGATTCTGCGTAGACCTCGATCCCGAAGGGAAGGGTTGCAATCGTATGAAAGGCGTCATAGTACGGATTTTTGATGAAGACCTGAAAGATAACGAGAAAGATCCCGAACGGCAGGATGATCGCAAGCCTCTGGAGGTAGACAACCGGAGAGAGGCGGGATACAACCCAGAGTCCGGCAAAGAGAGCAAAGAAGACGGTACCGAGCTCGTAAATCCTCGTCGAGTAAGGTACGGCGACGATGGCCACAATGGCAGCGAGCGTTATAAGAAGTTTAATTCTCGCATCCAGCTGGTGGATGGGGCTTATCCTGCCAGCATGTTTCTCGATTGCATAGAGGTCGTCGATCATACTCTTCTTGCATAGGCTTCGAGAAACGACTTCTTCGCATCCTCGTAGGTATAGGCCATCTCGATGGGAATGCCGTTCTCCTGGAGCGACCGGATCAATTTCGGTATAGGCGGTATATTGAGCCTTGTACGGGCAAGCAACTCAGACCGGGCGAAGATCTCCTCAACCGTCCCTGAGCCGACCACGCTCCCCTTATCCATCACGTAAACGAAGTCCGCCATCTCTGCAACGAGGTCGAGATGGTGTGTCGAGAAGACCACCGTCATGCCGTACTCATTGGGCAGTCGATTGATGAACTCGACAAGATCGGAGACACCCTGTGGATCGAGCCCCGCGGTCGGTTCATCAAGCACCAGCACCTGCGGCTCCATCGCGAGAATGCCCGCGATGGCCACCCGTTTCTTCTCGCCACCCGAGAGGTGGTGCGGCACGCGATCCCGCAGTTCCTCGATCCCGAGGAGATGCAGCGCCTCCTCGACGCGGTGAGCAACCGTTGTCTCGTCGAGGCCGAGGTTGGTCGGACCGAACGCGACATCCTGCTCCACGGTCGGAGAGAAGATCTGGTCGTCGGGGTTCTGGAAGACGATCCCGACGAACTTGCGCACCTCGCGGAGGTTCTCCTTCGTGATCGGCTCGCCCCGGACCAGCACCTCGCCGGACGTGGGTTTGAGGATGCCGTTGAAATGCTTAAAAAGGGTGCTCTTTCCGGCCCCGTTCGGCCCGATGACGGCGATGCGTGACTTTCGCTCTGCAATGAAGTTCACACTCTCGAGGGCACGAACACCGCCGTGGTAAATATGGGTGAGATCGCGGGTCTCGATCAGGTGCATGATAGCAAAAAATAGGAACTTTTTATGTATTTAGTTATCGGGCCGTGCGGAGATCTTCGCAACACCGAGCACCAGGACGAGCATGAGGAGGGTGCCGATCACGATCGCGATCACTTCTCCGGCCTTATCCATCCCGGGAATGCTGTAATCGGGCATGAGCGCCTCATACGTGAAGTCGTTCCCGGTCACGGCGACTACCTGCTCCTCTGCGGCGCCGGCGGCATCTTCATCGAGTTCGCTCCCCATGAAGGGTTTTGCCCCGTAGATGCTGAAGAACGCACTCTCTAGCCCGTCGGGGTCCCCTGACGCGAGGAACGGCGCGGCAACGGCGATCACGAGGGCGATCGCGATACCGATGATGACAAACTGCTTTCTCTCCATTACGCACTCACCACCGTGGGATGTTCAAGGATGTCGGGCCGTGCCGACGCGATCAGGTAGAGAGCAACCGCGGTGATGCCTCCTTCGATGAGACCGATGACGGCGTGGTAGGTCCCCATCATGGTGAGGCCGAGTCCAAGCGGGAACGTCCCGGCGATTGCAAGTTCGACCGCACAGAGGATCGCGGAGATGAAGAGCGATGCCCAGCCGGCGATGAATGCAGCGGCATACGAGTTGCCTATTACGCCCTTAACGGCGGTATACCCGTAGTAGCCGACAAATCCGCCGACGACGCCCATGTTGACGATGTTGGCGCCCATGACGGTGATGCCGCCGTCACCGAAGATGACGCCCTGCACGAGGAGCACCAGCGTCAGGACAAAGACGCCTGCATACGGTGACCCGAGGACGATTGCCGCGAGCGCTGCGCCGACCATGTGGCCGCTCATTCCCCAGGGAATGGGGATGTTCAACGCCTGAATGGCGAAGATGCCTGCCGCAAGCACGGCAACCAGCGGCACCTTCTCCTCTCCCATCGAACGTCGCGCCCACCGGAGGGCGAGAGCAATGAAGATAAGGGCAATGACCCAGTAGACCAGGGCCTGTCCCATCGGTATAAACGCGTCAGGAATATGCATGTCGCACCCTGACGAACTGTAATACGTTTTGATATAAAGTTATTACTAAACGTGACGGGGATATCAGCCGGTAAGAATCTGACGTACTCCTGATGCGAAAAGTATGCCCATTGCCCTGGCTAATGCGGGTTTCAGGGCGAGTTTGCGGAGCAATGCACCCGGCCGATCCATATCGCCGTGCTCCACAATCGTCGCGATGAGGTCTTCGTCATTAAGGGCCCGGCAGAGGCGGTCGATCTCTTCCGGCGTCATCCTCTGCCTCATCCTAAGCGCCTTCATCCCGATATCAAGCTCTCTTCCGAAATCCTTCTTCCAGCGTCGTTCATAATCCCGGAGGCTTTCGTCGTCGAACGTCATGCGGGCCACGCAGGCCGCTGCGACTGCGGCAGCGTGCTTTGCCGACCGGACGCCGGTATAGACCCCGCCTCCCGACGTGGGTTTCGCAAACCCCGCCGCATCGCCGACGAAGAGCGCACGGTGGCCATAGGTCTGTGGCATGACCCCGAGCGGGATGACTCCGCTTACGAGGTGGAGGATATTATCCCCGTATCGGGCGATGAACCGATCGAAGTGGTCCTTTGCCTGCTCCCGTGCGCAGAGCCCGACGCGTGCCCGGGTCTCCGACACCGGGATCACCCACCCGAAGAAGTCAGGGGAGGCGTTGGGGTGCAGTTCCACATAGCGCGGGTCCATCTCATGCGGCACCTCCGCCTGCACCCCGGCGAGGTAGGTCTCCGCTCGCTGCAGACCGAGCATTCGGGCGATGGAACTGCGCGGGCCGTCGGCGGCGATCAGGAGGCGGAAGGGAATCTCCTCGCGCCCGCAAACCCCGCGGGCGAGAAGCGTGGTGCCCCGGATGCCGCAGGCGCTGGTCTTCAAGCAAAACTCCGCTCCCGCGTTCGCTGCATTCTCCGCCATCTCCCGATCGAGGAGACACCGATCCACGACGTACGCCTTCGTGACCCCCGCGTCGAAGAGGAGTTCCCCGCCAAGACCGGAGAACATCCGGGCGCCGGTCACCTCGTTCAAGACCGACCTCTTCGAGACGTCGCACTCCGCAAACGCGGACGCGGAGAGGAGGCCCGCGCACTGAACGGGGTACCCGATCGTTCCATGCTCCTCGATGCAGAGCGTTGAAAGCCCCTCCTCAGCACAGGCCCGCGCGGCAGCACTCCCGGCGGGGCCTGCGCCAACCACAACTACATCCCAGATCAGATTACCATGCCTCGCAGACGTGGGTTTCCGGCGACCGGGTGCGTGTGTTCAGGCCGGCACCTGGTTCCTGACAATAATAGACCTATGGAGGCATAAAATGGGGTGGATGAGAGGTACTTATAGTCGTACGGCCGGTCTTCGGATTGGACAGATAAGGCATCCATTGGACTTCCAACAACAGCCATCTCATGAGGTTTTGTTCTTCAGAGTGTTGACTCACACTTGAGTTTGCTTGTTTTGTCTGTTCCTAATTGTGCAACCTGTCGGGTCTAGTTCAAAAATTTGAGGGATAGGTAGTTCCAGAGCATATTTGCTTTAAATCAGAACGGTGAATGCGCCCACAAAACCCCTTGCACTGGACCGTGGGGGAATCGCCATGGGGGGTGGGGCTGACGGGGAGTGCGACGGTCCGAAGGACCGGAGCTCGAGCACCGGTAGGTGCGAGGGGGGCACGCCCCCCTCCCCTGTCCCCACCCCCCAGATACGATGCCCCATGGAAAGCCGTGCACACACTCTTAAGAACAAAACCTCATGGATGGGCTCCGGTTTTTAGACCAGATCCAATATGCAACACACCCCGGGACAGAGCAGGAACACCCGAGTGTGAGTCACGCCGAATACCTAATTTTTCGTCCTATCGTGCCCCCCAGCATTCAGATCAACGATACCAGTAGCACCTGCCGCCCCCTGCCCCCATTAGCTGCATATTTGACGGATCATGCCCCAGGTAGTACCGAAATGCCGGAAGAACGGGAGTTTAAGTGGAAGCAGTGTCTGGTCGTGCGCGCCGACATCAAGATGAGTTGCGGCAAGAAGTGTGCGCAGATCGCCCACGCCGCCGTCAGCGCCTACGAGAAGGCCGATAAGATCGCAAAGAAGGCCTGGCTCGACGAAGGGCAGAAGAAAGTGGTGCTGAAGGTGCAAAATGAGCGGCAGCTCTTTGAACTCAAGACGATCGCAGAGCAGGCGGGCATCCCCGCCTCGATCATCCAGGACGCCGGGTTGACCGAGATCCCGCCGGGGACCGTGACGGCGCTCGGTCTTGGACCCGCTCGTTCCGAAGACCTCGACCGGATCACCGGCGACCTCTCCCTGCTATGATGCCCTCACCCTATCCCCTTGAGAAAGACCTCGGGATGCGCTATTACGCATCCGACTCCCCCGGTATCGGGGGGCGGCTCCGTTCAAGCCCCGAAGACTTCGTCGTCGAAGAACTTCCGCTTCCCATCAGCGACCCGAACGGACCATACCTCATCTGCCGGCTCACCAAGAAGAACTGGGAACTCCAGCAGGCGGTCAAAGAGATTGCTAAGCACCTCGGGATCAGCCACCGGCGGATCGCCTGGGCGGGGACCAAGGACAAGAACGCGGTGACCACCCAGTTCATATCGATCTACGATGTCACGCCCGAAGCGGTCGGGCTGGTGCGCATCAAAGATATCTTGCTTGAGGTCGTGGGCCGGTCGCAGCATCCGCTCAGCCTCGGAGATCTTGCGGGCAACCGGTTCGATATCGTTATCCGGGACTGTAACCCGGAGGAACTTGCTAAACGTGTCCAGGCGGCCACAGAGGCGGTATCCGCCGGGGTGCCAAACTACTACGGGCTCCAGCGATTCGGCGTCGTCCGGCCGGTCACTCATATCGTCGGTGAGGAGATCCTCAAGGGCAATTACGAGGGCGCCGTGGTCACGTACATCGGCCGGACGTATCCCCTCGAGACGGAGACGGCGCAACGGGCCAGGCGCAATTTTGCAGAGACCCGCGATGCACGGGCGGCGCTCGCCGACCTTCCCATCCAGATGACGTACGAGCGGGCGATGGCAAACCACCTCGTCGCGAACCCCGGCGACTACGCCGGCGCGCTCCGGGTTCTTCCGCCAAAACTCCTCTCGCTCCTCGTAAGCGCGTTCCAGTCGTATCTCTTCAACTGCGCGCTCTCCTCCCGCATCGATGCAGGCTTCTCGCTCACCGAGCCGGAGGTCGGCGACCGTCTCCTCTTTGCAAACGGCCGCGAGGATATCGTCTCGTCGCGGAACCGGCAGGCGGCTCTCATGCAGATCCGCCGCGGCCGGTGCCGGATTGCCCTATTCATTCCGGGTTCCGAACCGATGGCATCGCACGGTCCGATGGATGAGATCATGCAGGATCTGATGGAGAAGTCGGGGATCGCTGCAGAAGACTTCGAGCGTGCCTCCCGGTTCGTGGAGACCAAGTTCGCCGGAACTCTCCGGGCGATCAGTCTCTCTGCGGATGTTCAGGCTGATATATCCGGTGAGAGTGTCCGGCTCCGGTTTACCCTCCCCCCCGGCCACTACGCGACGACGGTCTGCCGGGAGTTTATGAAGGCGGATCCCTACGTGATGATCTGAGACGCAAAGGCAGGTTCCGGATCAGATCATTCACTCCCCCGGCGATATGAAGGGGCACTCAAGAGGGCAAGTGAAAAATGGTTATTCTTCGGGACCGTCTCTGTAGAGTACGTCCCACTCGGTGACCAGGTTGCTCCCGCACATGAAGTGGCGCTTCAGGGCGAGCCGGATCATCTCTTTTTCAGTCTCGATGTGCATGCCGCCGACGAGCGACGGGGTATCGGCACCGCCGACGATGAACGGCAGGTGGATCAGGCGAATCTCGTCGACAAGGTGATGGTTCAGCATGGACCAGTTCAGCGTTGGTCCACCTTCGATCATCATCCGGCGGACACCGTAATCCCTCTTAAGGATCCGCATCAGTTCGGGCAGGTCGATCTCGTTTTCTCCGGCAACGACGAGATCGACTCCGGTCTCCCGGAGACGGGCAACATTTTCCGCCGGCGCGGCCTTGCTGACCGCGATGACCGTCCGCGCGTCCGGTCCGAGCACGTTTGCATTCGGTGGGAGATCGGCCCGGCTGCACGGAATAACGCGGAGCGGATTCTTCCCCTCCACCAGCCGAACTGTCAGGAAGGAGTTATCGATCCGGATAGTGTTTGCTCCGACCATGATGGCATCGCATGCTGCCCGGGTCTGGTGAAGAAGAATCTCGGTCTCGGGTGCCATGTATTTCATAAGGATCTTGCTGGAGGCCCCGCGCTTCAGGGTGAGCTTCCCGTCGACGGTGATCTCCGACATCATAAGAACGTGCGGCCTGTCGTATTCAGCCATTGGATCTCCTTCCCACAGATCTATCTAACGGGAGCATTTATGAATCTGGTGATTTTGGAGCGTATGCGCCATTCAGAGGGGATGTTGCCCCTCTGCCGGAGGCAGCAAAGGTTAAACTCTTACAGACTGATAAAAATATGCGATGAATATAACCTCTCTACGGCCGAAATTCATCAAATATACTGAGCCTATCGCGTCATTTTTTGCACGCCTGGGCGTTACCCCGAATCAGGTCTCGGCCCTCGCCCTGCTCTTTGGCTTTTTATGCGCACTTGCCTTCTCCCAACGCTATTTCCTTGCAGGCGGCCTGCTCCTGTTTGTCTCGGCGGTCCTTGACCTGGTGGACGGCAGCGTCGCCCGAAAGAACCATACCGAGAGCAAATTTGGGGCCGTCTTCGATTGGGTTGCAGACAAATACGTCGATGCAGCGGTCATCCTCGGTGTGGGACTCTCGGGCATCCCTATCGTCAGCCACCTCATGAATCTCCCGGAGATGGCCGATTTCGGCATCGTGGGGCTGGCGCTCATCGGGTCGTTGATCAATACATTCATCAAGCCGGTGACCTACGCAGAGATCGGCTATACCGAGAGGATTGCCGGCAAGATTGAGGACCCTCTCGAAGGCGTCGGCTTCTTCGGCAGGCCCGAGACGATCCTCGTTCTGGTGCTCGGAGGCGTCACCGGCTACATCTGGGTCTCGATACTCCTCATCGCAGTCTGCACAAACATCTCTGCGATTCAGCGGCTCTTCTACCTCTACCGGCAGTATTCCTGACGGTTGAAGAGACCTGCCCCCCTCTGGACTCAATTCATCCGAATTTTGCCGCGTACGCGGCAGATAAACCCCAAAACATGGGGGCTCATCCGGGCCTCCCGCCAACGAGACCCAGATGAACCCACACGAGGTTAGACTTCGGATTCTTTGATCTTCGGCCGGACAATCTGCACTACTTCATTGCGGTAGAGATGGTAGAGACCGTTGGCGAGGTCGCCGAGTTCGGGGAGGAGCCAGAAGAGCCCATACGCAAGGATCACAAGGAATACCAGCGCGCCCAGTTCAGCCATGACGTTGTGCGCCCAGAAGAAACTCTCGTAGCCGAACTCGCCGTTGCCGGCGATCTCAGGCAAGTAGGGGAACCACTGTTCGGCATACGCTGTAACCACGAAGACGTTGCGGAAGATGTTTAAGATGTAGATCGTCGGGAAGACCATGAGAAATCCAGCGATCTTCTGTCTTGTCGTCGACCGCACACCCCATGCGACCCCGAGCATGATCGCAATGCTCTGAATCCCGGTGCAGGCGAGGATGATCTCGGTCCGGAACCCGTTGCGCTCCATCAGGTTCCAGGCCTCAAAGTTTACAGGATATCCAACCGCTGAGAGCGCGACGGATGTCTGTTCCGCGACGACCGCGATCAGCCAGTTCCCGAGTGACGGTATGTAGCCGAAGGGAGCGTAAATAAGGAACGCAACAGCCGCTATCGTCGAGAGCTGCATTACCCGGGGGTCTGCACGAAGCAGGTATTTTGCGGTGATATAGAGGAAAGGAAGGGAGAGGATGGTTATTGTCGGGTACAGGAAGTTATTGATCGAGAAGTAGTAAGGGAGCTCAAGGAGGAGATATCCGACGATGCTTGCCCACCCGCCGATGGCGAGATACTTTCGGAACCTTCCCGGGATAAGGAAGGCGAGAAAGCAGATGCAGGAGATCAGCACCAGGTAATCCTTCATCCCTTACCTTTCGGTGTATCTGGCATTAAAGCATTTGTGCGCCCCATTCGAACGAGGCACCTGCTGTGTGGCCACGCTATTGCAGTGCGACTGGAAGGTAACAACCCCGCACTCACAGATGAGGTTGCCCCACCCCACAAATTAATTTCGATTGGGACCCCATCTCTTATAATGATGTTCTGTCCACAGTGCAAAGGCCTGATGATATCGTCCGGAGGCCAGTTAAAGTGCAAAAAGTGTGGTTATATCCGGGAGATAGAGGCCGGTGACCGGTTGAAAATGACAGATAAACGCATCGAAAAAGAGATCACCATCGTCGATGAAGAGGATAAAGTAGCAACGCTCCCGACTACGAACATCAAATGTCCGGAGTGCGAGTGTACGACAGCATACTGGTGGCTGCGGCAACTGCGGGCGGCGGATGAGAGCGAGGTCAGATTCTTCCGTTGCACCGCCTGCGGAAAGACGTGGCGCGAATACGATTAAGTTTGACTCGCTCTGCCATCCCGGGCACCATCCTCTTTTCCCGATTTAACACTGTTTTTTTGCAGCAGTAAACCCTACCCGTACGAGCCCGAACTCGCTCTCGATCTCATCACACCGCACCACCTCTTCTGATCCTGCAGATGTGAGGACCGTCCAAAACTATGGGCCGCGGCGTTCCCTTTGTCAGTATACCCGGCCCCGCGACCGGGACACTCCACCTGCGTGCCCCTCGGGAAACCCTCATCACCTTCTGCAACGCTCACCAGGAGCGAATCGAGAATATCACCCCGAATCTAGCGAGTCTTTAACCCTGATCCGTCCCACAGAATTCCCGACAACCGAACCCGGATCTGCCGCCTCCACCGGGTCGAGGTCCTCCTGACCAGAATGTTGATATACAATATACATTATTAATAATGTATAATACGGGGTAACCGGATGGCTGAGAAATTTGATGTCAAACTCGAGGAGGCAAAGTACTACACTCCCGAGGCCAGCTGTAGAGAGCACACCTGGGTAGGCAACTACAACCAGGCCTACCAGGAATTCCTTTCAGACCCCGACGGGTTCTGGGACCGCATTGCAAAGGAACTCGAATGGTTCCAACCCTGGAGCCAGGTTAAAGAGTGGAACTACCCATACGCCCGGTGGTTCTTGAATGCTAAACTCAACATCACCTACAACTGCCTGGACCGCCACGTATACAACCAGCGGCGCAACAAGGTCGCGATCATGTGGCGGGGAGAGACCGAAGACGAAGAGCGGATCCTTACCTACCGCCAGCTCTTCCAGGCAGTCTGCCGATTCGCGAACGGACTGAAACGCCTTGGCGTCAGGAAGGGCGACCGGGTCTGCATCTATATGCCGGTGGTCCCCGAGCAGATCATTGCGATGCTCGCCTGCGCCCGGATCGGAGCCATTCACTCGGTCGTCTTTGGCGGGTTCGGCGTCAGCGCGCTCAACCAGCGGATCACCGGGATCGACGCAAAGGTTGTGATCACTGCCGACGTCACCTACCGGCGCGGCAAAGCAATCCCGCTCAAGAATATCGTGGAGGAAGCGGTCGTCAACGCCCCGAGCGTAGAGCGAATCGTCATTCTCCGTCGGGACACCGATAAGCCCGTTGAACTCCACCCGGAGATGGAAGTGGACTACTACGACCTGATGGAGGGCGTAGAACGGGAGTGCCCGGCCGAGCCGATGGACGCCGAGGACCCGCTCTTCATTCTGTATACGAGCGGCACCACGGGCTCCCCGAAAGGGATCGTCCACACCTGCGGCGGATATATGGTCGGGACCTACTACACGACGAAGTACGTCTTCGACGTCAAAGACAACGACGTCTACTGGTGCACCGCCGATCCCGGCTGGATCACCGGCCACAGTTACGTGGTGTATGGTCCGCTCCTGAACGGCGCCACCTGCCTCATCGCGGAGGCAACCCCGGATTACCCGAACCCGGGTACCTACTGGGATCTCATCGATGAGTATGGTGTCACCATCTTCTACACCGCCCCGACGGCAATACGCATGTTCATGCGGGTGGGTGAAGAGTGGCCGAACCGCTACAACCTCTCATCGCTCAGGGTCCTCGGATCTGTCGGCGAACCTCTCAACCCCGAGGCGTTCGAATGGTTCTACCGTGTCATCGGGAAGGAGAGGTGCCCGATCGTGGACACATGGTGGCAGACCGAGACCGGGATGCACATGGTGACCACGATGATCGGTGAGCCCATGCGCCCGGGATTCGCCGGTAAGCCGATCCCCGGAGTCGTTGCGGATGTCGTTGATATGGCGGGCAACCCGGTCCCACCCGGGACAGGCGGCCTCCTGGTCATCAAGGAGCCCTGGCCATCCATGATGCGGACGATCTGGAACAACGACGAGCGCTACTGCAAGTACTGGAACACCATCCCCGGGTGCTACACTGCATCAGACCTCGCAGTGAAGGATGAAAACGGCTACATCATGGTCATCGGCCGGTCCGACGACCTGATCGTCGTCGCCGGGCACAACATCGGAACCGCAGAGGTCGAGAGCGCGCTTGTCTCTCATGAAGCCGTCGCGGAGGCCGCCGTTATCGGAAAACCAGATGCACTGAAGGGGAACACCATCAAGGCCTTCGTCATCCTCAAGAACGGTCGCGAGCCCAGTGAGAAACTGAAAAACGACCTTGTCTACCATGTCAGGATGACGCTCGGGCCCATCGCCATACCGTCCGAGATAGATTTCGTCGACGCGCTCCCTAAAACCCGGAGCGGCAAGATCATGCGGCGTGTCTTAAAAGCGCGAGAATTGGGGATGGATCCCGGAGACATCTCAACTCTAGAGGAATAAATAACCAACTCTTTATATACTCTTTTAAGCATGTTATAAATATGAATGAGCACAAGCCAGAGGAGTCTCTCAAGATAGAAAATATAGTTGCTTCAGCAAAAGTGACTGAATCCCTTGATCTCCCCTCTCTTGCCTCCCAGCTGAAGGATGCGGAATATAATAAAAAGAGGTTTCCCGGCGTCGTTCTCCGAATGCAAGACCCGAAGATTGCTGCGCTCATCTTTGGCTCCGGCAAGGTCGTTCTGACCGGTGCAAAGAGTATCGACAGCCTCTCACGCGGCCTGGAGATCCTTGGCGACCAGCTGCGAGCGCTCGGTATCGATATACCTGAAAACCTGACCTACAAGATCCAGAACATTGTCACGTCCGCAGACCTCGGGACGCCGATCAACCTGAATAAGATTGCAGTAGGGTTCAACCTGGACAAGATCGAGTATGAGCCAGAGCAGTTTCCCGGCCTGGTCTATCGGCTCGACGATCCAAAGGTTGTCGTCCTCCTCTTTGGGTCCGGCAAACTGATCATCACGGGCGGTAAAGTACCCGAGGATGCCCGGCGGGCAGTACAGAGAATCCTCTCTGAGTTATCCAACCTCGGGCTCATCTAACCTCTTTTTTTACTTCTACTCCCATACTTTGTGACTGCTGATTCGCCGGCAGCCCACCAGGATACCCTGAGGCGCCCGTCCAGGGTGAGAACACCGGAACTAATCCAAGCAACTGCGCCAGGGCGCATCCTGCCAGGATTTCTCCGCAAAGGAACCGAGGCTTCCAATCTATATCCGGAAATATCCTTTCACTATCGGGAAAGCATGATTCAGCAGAGAACAGGCTGATCAGATCAATGCGATGTTCGAATGAATCTCTCTAGACCACCACAATCGCCAGATCTCCTATTGAGATAATAATATTTTTATAGTTAGATTTAAAACAATAGATATCTGATGGTGAACGGATGAGGTCAGATAAGGTACGGTATTTTACACCGCGTGATGAAGAACTCGCCGAGCTTCTCATGGGTATCGGTATCAAGCGAAATGTCTCCAAAGTGCTGGTATATCTTGCAAATACCAAGGAGGCAACATCTCGGGACATTGAGCGGGGCACAGATCTCCGTCAACCCGAAGTCAGCATTGCCATGCGTTACCTCAAAGAGTGTGATTGGATCAATATCCGCGAGAGCAAGTCCGAGAGCAAAGGACGGCCAGTGAAGATATATGCACTCTCTCGCCCGATAACCGAGATCATGGATACGATTGAGAACGAAAAAAGGAAAGAAGCCCGGCACCAACTAGACCTTATCCAGAAGATGCGGGACTGTATCTCAACGCAATGATACTATGCGACAACCCTTTTCCTCACCAACAATGACCACAATTTTTTCTCCATAAGCGGTGAAAAGGCCGCACTCCAGTGCACCGGGTATCGAGGCCACCTCTGCCTCCAGGTGCCGCGGGTCTGCTATCGCCCCGAAGTCGCAATCGAGAATGAAGTTGCCGTTGTCGGTGATGACAGGGCCGTCCTTCTTTATCCCTTCCCGGAGGACCGGCCTGCCATCAAGGAGAGTGAGGCGCCGGGAAACAGATGCTGAGGCGAAAGGCAGTACTTCAACCGGTACAGGCGCGCTCAGGGTATCCACCATCTTAGTCTGGTCAACAACGATAAGCATCCTCCGGGTTGCGTCACAGACACACTTCTCCCGGAGGAGGGCCGCTCCCCGTCCCTTGATCAGGTTCAGGTCCGGATCAACCTGATCAGCCCCGTCAATGGCAATATCGATCTCAGGGTGCTCATCGAGGCTTGTGATCGGGATGCCGTACTGGCGTGCCCGCAGGGCCGCCTGGTATGATGTCGGAATACCGGCGATCGAAAGACCTTCACCGGCAATCCGCTCACCAAGCCGCTCCATCGCAAAAAAGACGGTCGATCCGGTACCGAGGCCAACGATCATTCCGTCTTCGACCATATCGGCCGCCCGGTAGCCTGCATTCCGCTTCGATCCAACCTGCTCTGCTGCATTCATGACGTACTCTTCACCTCGAACCCAGATAGCCGTGCCGTCAGGAGAAGATGCTCCGGAGGTCGTCCGTAGCATCGAAGGCCGTACAGTCCAGCGTGATGGGGGTTATGGAGATGTTGCCCTTCTGCACCGCATGTACATCGGTCCCCTCTTCCGCATCCTCATGCAGCGGTCCGTCGATCCAGTAGTAGGGGCGCCCGCGAGGATCGAGGCGCTCTTCGACGCCGGTGTAGAAGAGTTTCTTAGCAAGGCGGGTTACCTCGTAGCCGCCGCGAACCGGAGTTGGAATATTGACGTTGATGACGTGAGCCTTCGCGGGGAACCCGTTTGAGAGGATCTTCTCGCAGATCTCGCGGACAACCCGTTTTGCATCAGAGAACCGGTCCGTGATCCTTGATGGATCGTCAAACTTGTCGCCCTGATCCTCAACCTGAAGCGAGAAGGCAAGGGATGGAACTCCCTGGTTGGAAGCTTCTAGTGCGGCCCCGACAGTGCCCGATGTCATGATGGATTCGTATGAGAGGTTCTCACCGATGTTGATCCCGCTGACGACAAGGTCCGGGTTCAGGTGCAATGCAAAGAGCCCGATAATCACGGCGTCGGTAGGTTTTCCGCCGACCGAGTACGCCGGCACGCCGTTCATCGTCACTTGCGTCGCGCGAATAGGCTCAAAGATGGAGATCGAACGCCCTACGGCGCTCTGTTGGGTAGCAGGTGCGACCACAGTAACATCAGCGATGGGTGCAAGCGCATCGTAGGCAGCCCAGAGTCCCGCCGACGTGATACCATCATCATTGGTGAGCATAATCTTCGGCTTCATCCTTGCCTATAGGGATCGTCTCCGCGTGTCAAATACTTGCCCGATCGTCAGGGTCAAATGCCTGGCAGCCAATCAGTACTACGATGAAGGCATTTCTTGCCGAGTATTCCATATGCAACGACCCCGAGCTTGCGCCCGAGGGTGCGGCCATGCTCGCCGCAATAAGCGAGAGTTTTGCCCGGTGCGGCTATGATGTGGTGACGCCGGAGAAAGCCGACTTCGAGGGCGAGATCCGGAGGCTTGCCCCGGGATGCGACGTAGGTCTGGTCATTGCCCCCGACCATCTACTCTTTCGGTATACGTATCTTCTTGAGCAGTTCACCCACAACATCGGGTGTGGAAGCATGAATGCGGCTGTCTGCGCAAACAAGCAGCGGGCAGCAGCGATTCTCTCCAGGAACGGGATAGCGGTCCCCCCTGATGCCGGCGAAGGAAGAAGGGTTGTCAAACCGATAATGGGCTGCGGCACTCAGGGAGTAAGACTGACTGATGAGGAACCCGGCGACGGCGAATTTGCTCAGGCGTACATAGAGGGAGAAGCGCTGAGCGTAAGCCTTGTGGGGAGCCGGGTGACCGGTGACGTCTGCGAGTATTACTCAGGCAACCCACCGCTCCTGCTTGCCGTCAACAGGCAGGAGATTGCCATAACTGACGATGGGAGGTTTGAGTACCTCGGCGGCGAGACGCCCGTCCACCACGAACGTGAGAACGAGATCGTCGAGACCGCCATCCGGGCGATGAACGTCCTTGGGTGCCAGGGGTATACCGGGGTCGACGTCATCGTCGGTGATGATGACATCTACGTAGTGGACGTCAATCCCCGGCCCACGACCAGTCTAGTTGGCATCGCGGCCGTAATGGAGGAGGAGATCGCCGATATCCTCGTAAAAGCGTCTCATGGCGAAGCACCCGGAGAAGTTAACCTCTCCGGGAGAGTTCGGTTTGATAAAGGCGGGAGGATCAACCTGCTATGATCGGCATCGATGTCGGTGGCGCGAACCTCAAGGTCGTCGACGACGACGGCGTGCATATTCACTACTGCCCGCTCTGGCAGGGCGCACCACTCAGAGAGCTTCTCAAAGAGTACGAAGGGCCCGCTGCCGTGGTGATGAGCGGAGAACTCGCAGACTGCTTTCCAAGCAAAATCGAGGGTATTCGATGGATCGTTGGGGCCGTCCAGAGCACTGTCCCCAGCGCCATATTCTACGGCACCGATGCAGCCTTCCATACCCAGCCGGTCCCGAACCTTGCCGCCGCGAACTGGTTGGCTTCGGCTGATTATCTGCGCGAGGAGTATCCCGATGCGGTCCTCCTTGACGTCGGGAGCACCACCGCCGATATCATCCCTCTCAACGACTTCGAGAGCCTCAAAGGGCTGACCGACACCATGCGGCTACAGAAACAGTACCTCGTCTACACCGGCATGCTCCGTACGAATATCGCCACGATCCTCTCCACGGTCACGCTTGACGGGACCGCGACGCCGGTGAGTACCGAGTACTTTGCTTCAAGCGCCGACGCACACCTCGTTCTCGGCCATATCACCCCGGAGGAGTACACCTGCCCGACACCCGATAATGGTGCGAAGACCACAGAGGGTGCGCTCCGCAGGCTTGCCCGGGTTGTCTGCGCGGATCTCGATGAGATCGGGGAATCCGGGGCAATCCAGGTGGCACGGCAGTTCTGGGAAGCCCAGCGGACATTGATCGCTCGCGCAGTGGGGCGTGCGCTCTTCAAGAGTGGAGCCGAGCAGGTGATCACGGCGGGCATTGGGGCAGACCTTTTTGCCCGTGAACTGGGGGGTATCACACTGAACGGGGAGATTGGGGAAGTCGCGGATGCACTGCCGGCGTACGCAGTCAGGGAGGTGGCATCACGGCATCGCGCTGGAGACTGACCCTCGCTCTGTTGGCAGTCTCGATCGCCATCACGGCAGTCTCGCTGGCCCTAGGCTTTCCGTTCTTCCTGCTCTTTCTATTTATACCGCTGATCCCGCTCTTTGGAAGACCGCCAGCCATGAAGCGCTGCCCGACCTGCGGTTGGGAAACCGCAGGCAGCGAGCGCTTCTGCCCCTATGACGGGTCGCCGCTCAGAGTCGAGGATGAAAGTGGCTAGGTTCAGCAGGGAGAGCGGTAGAGGGATGCCAAAGAGTTCGGTTGCCGGAATTGGACCGAAGTCGCGGGAGGCGTAGTTCCGGATCGTCCCTCGATCAACGACGATCCCCATTGCCCGGAGGTACTGTGCCACGCGGTTGAAGGGCATCTGATGCGAGAGAACGAGGCAGAGGTCAACGATGGGTGATCCTAGACGGGTGTCGGGATAGAATGGCGCGTCGGCGTAGCAGAGGGCGCCGCATTTCAGGCAGTAGAATCGCTTCACATACACCTGGATTGTTCGCTCTTTTCCGTCCTCAAGCAGAACGGCAAATCGTTTTGCCCGCAGATCGTGTCCGCTCACCGGACCGCCGCACGATGGACAGGCATCAAGATCGACGAACTTGGCACCTTCCATCGACGAAAGGGCATTTCCCACCAGATCGACGAGCATCGGGGGAATTAAGAGTTTCTTCTTCACAACAACAGTCCTCTCGCTGTGGTATGTAAAAATAGGTGTCCACCAATAATAAACATCACTCCCAAAACATGAAAGACAACTAATTCATGGCGTAAAGGCCGTTTTCGGATACAATATTGCATCTTTTTACTCAGCCACATACTCACGTATCAATCAGGGCACCATATGGAACTTGAGGGTATGGGCGACCATCTCCTGCTTGGCGTCAATTACGGCAGTTTTGTTCTGAAGGGGCGCACCGTGATATGCACCCATCTCCGCCCTCCAAGACCGGATCGGACCCTTTACTCCTATGACCGTATCCGACCTAACCGGATGGGACCGGGTTTACCCACACATATTCATCAAAAACAGATCTGTTAATCACTACTGTTAAATATTCCCATAGTCCATATTTGTGTATCCGAGGTTTTACCATGGATCTCAAGTATGTACAGACAACGTGCCCGTACTGTGGTACCGGGTGCAGTTTCAACCTCGTCGTGAAGGACGGGAAGGTTGTCGGCACACAGCCTTACACCCGCTCTCCAGTCAACGAGGGAAGGGTCTGCCCCAAAGGGACTTATGCTCATGAGTTCGTAAACAGCCCGGACCGTCTCACAAAGCCGCTCATCAAGAAGGACGGCAAGTTCGTCGAGGCGACCTGGGACGAGGCATACGACCTGATCGTACAGAAGTTCAAGTCCTACAAGCCCGGTGAGACCGCCTGCCTCGCATCAGCCCGTGTCTCTAACGAAGAGAACTACCTGATGATGAAGTTCGCCCGGGCCGTCCTCAAGACTCCGCACATCGACCACTGCGCCCGGCTCTGCCACTCGTCCACCGTCGCCGGTCTTGCCGCCTCGTTCGGCTCCGGTGCGATGACCAACTCGATCAACGATATCGCCGAGTCGAAGTGCCTCTTCATCATCGGGTCCAACACCTTCGAGCAGCACCCGCTCATCGGCCGCAAGATTGTCCAGGCAAAGCAGAACGGCGCAAAGATCATCTACGCCGACCCGCGCTACACCCCGACCGCGCGGCAGGCCGATCTCTACATGCCGTTCATCTCCGGGACCGATGTCGCTATCCTGAACGGTCTCATGCAGGAGATCATCAAGAACGGCTGGGAAGACAAGGAATTCATCGAGAAGAGGACGAAAGACTTCGAGAAACTCAAGGAAGTCGTCATGAAGGAGGACTACAGCCTTGAGAACGTCTCGAAGATCTCCGGCATCCCCGTCGAGAGCCTCAAGCAGACCGCAGAGTGGCTCGGCACCTGTAAGCCCGGCGCAATCCTCTACTCGATGGGCATCACCCAGCACACCGTCGGCGTCGACAACGTCCGGTCGGTCGCGAACCTCCAGATGCTGCTCGGCAACCTGGGCAAGCCCGGCGCCGGCGTGAACGCACTCCGCGGCCAGAACAACGTCCAGGGCGCCTGCGACATGGGAGCCCTCCCGAACGTCTACACCGGCTACCAGAAGGTCACCGACGAAGCGACCCGCAAGAAGTTCATCGAGGCATGGGGCGTCGACGATATTGCCGAGGGCAAGGTCGGCTACACGGTCACCGAACTGATCAACGTCCTCGCCGACAAGCCCGGCGAGATCAAGGGGCTCTACATCATGGGCGAGAACCCGATGCTCTCCGACCCCGACCTTCATCACGTCGAGAAGGGCCTCAAGAACGCCGAGTTCATCGTCGTTCAGGATATCTTCATGACCGAGACCGCCGAACTCGCCGACGTCGTTCTCCCCGCCGCCTGCTTTGCTGAGCGCGACGGCACCCAGACCAGCACCGAGCGGCGCGTCCAGCGCTGGAGAAAGGCCCAGAACCCGCCCGGTGAGGCGAAGGAAGACTGGCAGATCATCTGCGAACTCGCCGCAAGGATGGGCTACGAGAAACAGTTCTCGTTCAAGAGCCCCGAGGAGATCTTCAACGAGATCGCCGCGGTCACGCCGTCCTATCACGGCATGTCCTACGCCCGCCTCGAGAAGCCTGAAGCTCTCCACTGGCCCTGCCCATCCGAGGACCACCCTGGAACGCCCATCCTGCACCGCGAGAAGTTCGCCACCCCCGACGGTCTCGGCATCTTCGCGCCAATCGAGTGGAAACCGCCGGCGGAGGTCCCCGACGAGGAGTACCCGTTCGTGCTCACAACCGGCCGTATCCTCTGGCACTGGCACACCGGCAGCATGACCCGCCGGTCTGTAACGCTCGATAACGAGGTCCCCACGGGCTGGATCGAGATCAACCCCGAAGACGCAAAGGCGCTCGGCATACAGAACAAAGAGATCGTTCGCGCAACGACCCGCCGTGGCTCGGTCGACGTCCCCGCAAAGGTGACCCCTGACATCATGAAGGGCGTCATGTTCATGCCGTTCCACTTCGCCGAGTGCGCAGCGAACGTCCTGACGAACAACGCTCTCGACCCGATCGCAAAGATCCCGGAGTTCAAGGCCTGTGCCGTGAAGGTCGAGAAGATCACAAAGGAGGCCTGAAAATGGCAGCAAAAGGCGACATGTTCTACGCATGGGCAGCCGACGCCGTCTGCCAGGAGAGGGGCGAGTGCGGTGGAGCGATCACCGCTCTGCTGACGCACGCCCTTAAATCCGGCATGGTGGACGCAGTCCTTGCAGTCAAGAAGGGACAGGATATTTATGACGCCGTCCCCACACTCATCACCGACCCCGCAGAGATCGCAGAGACGGCAGGATCCCTCCACTGTGGTACGCTCCTGCTCTCGAAACTTGTCAAGAAGTACCTCGACGGCGCCGAGAATATGAAGATCGCCGTCACGGTCAAGGGCTGCGACGCGATGGGTCTTTACGAACTTGCGAAGCGCAACCAGGTCAACCTGGACAACATCCTGATGATCGGCGTCAACTGTGGTGGTTCGGTCAGCCCCGTCGCCGCCCGGAAGATGATCGCCGAGAAGTTCGGCGTTAACCCCGACGACGTCGTCAAGGAAGAGATCGACAAGGGCCAGTTCATCATCGTCACGAAGGACGGTCAGCACAAGGGCATCTCGATCGACGAACTCGAGGAAGAAGGGTTCGGCCGCCGCAGCAACTGCCGCCGCTGCAAGATGAAGATCCCCCGCCAGGCCGATCTTGCCTGCGGAAACTGGGGTGTCATCGGGGATAAGGCCGGCAAGGCGACCTTCGTCGAGGTCTGCTCGGAGAAGGGGGCAAACCTCCTCGATGCAGCCGTGAAGGCCGGTGCGGTGAAGACCGAGGCGCCGAACCCGAAGGGTATCGAGATCCGCGGCAAAGTCGAGAGCGCGATGCTCAAACTCGGCGACAAGTGGCGGGCGCGCTACTTCGAGGAACTCGGCGAAGGCAAGGACCGCTTGAAGAAGATCATGGACGAGACGAGCCGGTGCATCAAGTGCTACCAGTGCATCGAGAACTGTCCGATCTGCTACTGCGTCGAGTGCAGCACGAAGAAGTCCTACCTGGTCGAGCCCGGTCAGGTCCCGCCGCCGTTCATGTTCCACCTGATCCGCTACGCGCACATCTCGGACTCGTGTATCAACTGCGGCCAGTGCGAGGAGCACTGCGCGATGGATATTCCAAACGCGCTCTTCATGCACGCCCTGCAGGTCGATCTCCAGGAGATGTTCGGCCACACCCCGGGTGTGGACATGGAACTCCCAGTGCTCGCGCTCGTCGAGGAGCAGGCGGAGCGCAAGCGGCTTGCCGACACCGGCAGCGACCAGATCTTCAACATCTTTGGGTAAGGGAGATATCTCCCTCTTTTTTTGAGACTTCATCGCTCCTCTCACGAGAGTACGGGGAGTCCATCTTTGCGGTCCAGTGCCTTCGCGTGACGTCGTATCGCACACTCTTCAACGCCTGTTCACGCAGAACCACAGGTTAACGTACGCCGTTGTATGGAAAAAGAAGAGATTGGTTCACTGAATGGTGATGGTATATGAGAGAGCCGGAATAGCGCTCTGATTGGCGAAGGTCTCCTCATGGCCATCGGGGAACCGAACCACCGTCAGATCAGGGGAGAAGTCGGCTTCAACAAGTGCGGCAAACCAGTAGCGGTCGAGCACTTCCTGCGCCCCGGTAAAGTCAAGTCCCGGCGTGGAGTAGATAGTCTCATTATCGGTGCTCTCGATTCTCGCAAAATTCAAGACCGAGAACCTGGCGGAATCGCCCTCGACCGAAGTCACCGTTACGGGCGACCCGGTTGCCATCTCAAGCGCGGATTTCAACTCTTGCTCCGGCTCGGCGATCTTGAGAAAGACTGCAATCCTCTCAATCCACGAGAGGGTGTAGTTAAAGGTGACGTCTGCACTCCCATCCTCGTCCACGGCGATCAGAAGGTTGTCTGCGCTGAAGGCCCCGGCCGGGGCAGTCATAAGCATCAGGACCAGGAAGGAGGCGACCAGGATTCCTCGTTTCATCCGCATACCTCTAAGAACCATACATCGTTCAAATGGATAAACATATGGTGAATGTCACCAGGCGTGTAAGCATTAGAGTCCTAAACCCTTGCAACTCACCCATAACGGCAGATCCCCCTGTGAGCAGGTTGAGCGCCTGTGCTCACTCATATCCTTCCGTCTCCTCAAACGTCCTCACATCGTAATTCTGTAATAAACCGGTCTCTGGATTCACATGGATCATCAGGAAGAGTTCGTACTCCGGGTTCTCCCAGAGAGCAAGAGCCGGCTTATCCTCTTTCGCCTGGAATCCAAGATCCCAAAGAGCCTCACGGATCCTCTCGTATGGTGCATCCACGGTGACGACCTCCCGGACCCTCTCCTTCATAGCCTCCTGCACATCCCGGTCAATCTTCATCAGTTTTGGCATACGAGGACCATACCGCCATACGCCCAGATAAACTTTGACCCGTTACGGCGGTTGAAAGGAGATGGGAGTGTAACAGTTATCATAAAGATCTTCACCGGGCATTATACACCGCAAGATCCTCAATCTCGTCATCCGGCTCATCATAAACACCCACGCGGTATCCGGCATACCCGCCTCCGAGATTCATTTTGAGCAGGACAAAGATTTTGAGGTCAGGCTGAACCCAGACCGTGACATCGGCGTCGTCTCGCTCAGGTATGAAATTCATTGCCAGGAGCGCTTCCCTGACACCGGTATATTCGGGCATTGACTGGATCATCTCCTCGATCTCCGCCATCACAGCCCGTTGCTGCGTTGCCTCGATCTCATCAAGCATGACCCCCACGATCGAACTTTGTGTATAAAAGATGATCCAGAGAGCCAAAGTACACCCGGGTACTGTCGCGGGGAACTACATGAGGCATTACGATGTGAGGATCACCCAAAAAGTCCGGCAAATTGCATAACCTTCATCATAAACCTCACAAAAACATACAGCAACCGAAGGCACAGCAGGGGGCACCATGGCTAGCAACGACGACTCAAGGACACTGATCCTCGATATGGAGACCGACGATCTGGAGGAGCTCTCCGAGTACCTGGATGTGTTGAGCAGCAGTACACGCTTGAAGATCCTCAAAATCATCGAACGGACGCCAAAGACCGTTCGGGAGATCTCGGCCGCGATCGAGACGAGCTATGAGAACACAAAGAAACATCTCGATAAACTCATGAGCATCGGGGTTATCCGGAAAGAGGCGGGTCTCTCCCGGCCGACCGCAAAAGGGGTTCATCCAGTCTGGAAATACTCGCTCGTGCCCGGGGGGCTTGAGGCGATCACACGAAGCCTCGGGCTGTTTGCGAACCTGAAATTGACACTCACTGATGCCATGCTTGCAAAGAAACTCGCCGGAGTGCGGGAGACCTTCGCGGGAGAGTTTGCCGGACTCTGCCCGGTCCTTATCCTTCTGGGAGGGGCAGAGGACGGCAAGGTCTTCCCGCTCGAAGATGAGAGTATCGCTGTAGGCCGGGCGGACCCGGCCGTACCCGACCCTGGGAGGCCGGGGATCGTTCTTGGTGAAGATTACGCAGCGGTCACCCGCATCTCAAGGCCGCACGCCCGGCTCACCCAGCGACAGGGTGTCTGGTTCATCGAGGATTGTGGCAGCACCGGGGGCACGTTCGTCAACGGCGCAACGCTTGACCAGGGCAGGCGACGCGAACTCAATAACGGGGACCTGATCGAGCTTGCAAAGGGAGCGATGGGGGCGACTCTGGTCTTTGTTGTTCCCGGGGGTACCGGCGCCGAATGAGGCCTGAACGGGCGGCCGTCTTGCTCCTCATGGCCACCCTCCTCATCGTCGCGACCGCCCCCGCAGTCTCGGGAGCGGGGGGGCCGCCGGAGCACGCGAATGCCGACGCTACATCCATCAAGGCTGCCGACAAAAAACCGGTCGACGATGTCACCGCACCCAGGAAGAGTGCAAGCGCCCCCGGTCAGATCAAGAAGAACAACGGCAAAACGACGCCGCAGGTGACGCCGACCCCCGTCCCCTCCTCCGAGATCCTTGGAGAAGAGATGACCGAGACGCCAACCGGGAGACACATGGAGCCACAGGAGGAGAGCAGCCGGACAGCCGGCGCCCAATTACCGGGGCCGACCGGGATTGTTCTGGGCCTAACCCTTCTCGCCGGGGCAGCCGTGCTTGGTGCGCGGTACCTCAAGCAACCGGAGAAGAGAGGTCCCCACGGCGCTTCGTCGGCGAGCACAATCGTCCTGCAAGACCCAAACCGGACCGTACTCCCTCACCCGGCCGGGTTCCCGCGCGAACTGAGCGAACGTTACGACCGGATCACCTTCGTCGGGAGAGGCGGGCTCGGACAGGTCTTCTCCGCAGTCAGGCGTGACGACGGCAGGCCTGTAGCGGTGAAGGTTCCGGTCGCCTACGACGAAGCAACCGGAAAGACCTTCCTGAAGGAGATGCGATTCTGGGAGGAACTGGCGCATCCAAACATCGTGCAGGTCTACTCGGTCAACATCCTCCCTGTCCCGTACGTCGAGATGGAGTACCTGCCCCAAAGTCTCACAGACCTCGATAAACCCCTCCTGCCGAAGACCGCCGCCCGGATTGCCGCCGGCATTCTCGCCGGGCTGGCTTATGCCCACAAACGGGGGATCGTCCATCGAGACATCAAGCCCGGGAACATCCTTCTTGCGGAGGACCTGACGCCGAAGATCGCCGACTGGGGCATGAGCACGAGGCCTGAAGAGACACGGGAGAATGGCACCGCCGGATTCACCCTCGCCTACGCGGCCCCGGAGCAGATCGCCCCGGAGCAGTTCGGGAGGACCGGGCCCGCAACCGACATCTACCTGTTCGGTGTCGTCTTCTACGAGATGGTTACAGGAAAACTTCCTTACGCCTCCGAGGGCATCGCCGGGATTACCGGAGCGATCCTGAACGCGCAGCCCGCGCCACCGTCTGATCTTGACCCTGCCCTAGCCAGGTTTGATGAGATCATCCTCCGCTGCCTCGCAAAGACACCCACCGACCGTTACCAATCCGCCGGAGAGGCGCTCGATGCGATCGAGACCGTGGTGAGGGGGACTGGCTACGGACGGGCGTGAAGGGGGCCTGAACGCCAGGGTGATGCAGGATTTCACCAATTTGCCTCCGCCCATACTTCCTTTTGCAGTCGACCCATACGTGAGTGCAGGACCGCCCGGCCCGGTCGCAGACCGGGCCTGAACACTAGGCCCTGCTCGAGACCGTGAGTGGAGCCACCTGCATCGCCATCCAGATCGCTCGTCCGTCGTAGCAGTCGGGTGGGTCCAGGGTACGGTGCAGCGGTTGCTGCAGACGGAAATTCAAATTTAGAGGGCCAGATCAAGAATTGGACGATAGAAAACTACGAAAATTATCGTAGTTAAAGGAAGATATTTATTTTTACCCATTCAAGAGATGATTGACGCTTATGCGAGGAAAGATAGTACTTCTGGGGATCGCCCTGATGGTCCTCTGCGCAGCGGTGATCGGTAGTGTCACCGCACAGACGCCAGAGCCGGCGGAGTCAAAAGAAAAGTTAATCCATGTCTCCGGTACGGGCAAAGTGACGACAACACCCGACCAGGCCATCATATTGTTCTCAGTCGAGACCGAGCATGCCGACGTCAAGACTGCACAGCAGCAGAACGCAGAGAAGATGGACGCCGTGATCAAAGCCTTAAAGAAGGCAGGGATCCCGGAGAAAGATATCAGGACCGCGAGTTACAACATCATCCCGGTGACCGGGGAGAACAACAGGCCTCTTTCCTCCGAGACGGGGGCATCTGATCTGAAGATCCAGTTCTACCGCGTCATCAACACTCTTGAGGTCACGCTCAATGACGTAGACCGTGCCGGTGAGATCGTCGACCTTGCGGTCGAGAACGGTGCAAACCGGGTCGACCGGTTCGCGTTCACCCTGAGTGATGAAAAGCAGCAGCAGTTCAGGTCGCAGGCCCTGACCGCCGCTGTCGCGCAGGCGCGGAGCGACGCAGACGCGGTTGCCGCAGCCCTCGGCAAGAGGATCATCGATGTCAAAGAGGTCAACGTCGGGAGCAGTTACATCCCGCTGGCATACGACAGCCGCTTCATGAGCATGGAGAAGGCAGCCGGCGTAGCGGCCCCGACCCCGCTCGAGGCCGGTGAGATCGACGTGACCGCAACCGTCTCAATCTCCTACGTCATCTCCTGATTCTACCCAAAACCCCCATTTTCGTCTGCAGGTCCGGGTGCTCTCCGGCCCCGGGCCCGACCTCCGATTACCTCATCGGGAAGCATAATCGTTCCCGACGAGAGACCGGATGTCTGGAGTCTGTTCTGATGCCCACTCTCATCGAGGTCTACAACAACATCCCCTTCCGGCCGGATCTCGCCACGGATTGGGGATTCTCCTGTTTTATCAAGGATGCCGGGCTGCTCTTTGACACCGGGGGGCGCGGGGACGTGCTTGCCGCAAACATGCAGACGCTCGGGATCGACCCGGCTTGCGTCCGGCATCTCGTCCTCTCCCACGACCACCACGACCACATCGGCGGGATCGCGACGGTTCTCGCCGATAACCCGTCAACAGAGGTCTACGTCCATGACGCCTTCTCGGAGAAGACTCTTGGACTGATCCGGGAATACACCGAACCGCGGATCATCCGCAGATGGACCGGGATCGCGGACGGCATCGCCGTGACCGGGCCGCTCGGGACCGGCATCCGGGAGCAGTCGCTCGTAATAACCGTACCGGGCGGTCTTCTCATCGTCACCGGGTGCGCGCACCCGCAGATCAGCCGGATCATCGAACGGATCTCACAGGTTGGACCGGTATGGGGCGTCATCGGCGGGCTGCACACCGTCACCGGCGAGGATATCGACACCCTCGCCGGTGTGAAATACCTCTCCGCGTCCCACTGCACCGATAAAATTGCAGAACTCCAGGCACGCTACCCGGAGTCGTTTTGGCCGGGAGGGGTCGGGAAGGTGCACCGTTTCTAAAAAGAGTTTGAGATTGGTTATTTTCAGGGACTCAATCGTCCCCTTTCTTCCCGGCAGCCCGGTTCTTCACCTCAAGGTTGTCCGCAAACGTGATGGTCCGTTGCGGGAAAGGCTTTTCGATACCGTTCGCCTCAAGTGCCTGCTTGATCTTCCAGAGGAGATCCGTCCTGACATCCCACCAGTTCCGGGCCGGCGCCCATATGTAGACGGTCAGGTTGACGCTGTTATCACCGAGATTGTCGACGAAGACCGATGGCGCCGGGTGCTTCAGAGCGAAGGGATGGTTCGCGATGACCTCCCTCGTGATCCGGATCGCCTTATCGGCATCGTCCTCATACCGGATACCGATCTCGTACGTAAACCTCCGGGCAGGGTTGTTGACGTAGTTTGTGATATTTGACGTAAAGGCCTTCTCGTTCGGGATCCGGACGTAGATCCCATCATACGTCTTGAGAACCGTCGAGAGGACGCGGATATCCTCAACAATGCCGTTTATGCCGGCGATATTTACATTATCCCCAAGTTTGATCGGCTGCTCAAACATCAAAAAGAGGCCGGAGATCAGGTTCGAGACGACGCTCTGGCTGGCAAAACCGATGACCAGACCGGCAACTCCCCCGGCCACCAGAAGGCCGGAGAGGTCGAAGCTGAGTTGCGGGAGAGCGATGACGAACGCCCAGAGGATAATGATGTAGTAGATCAGTTTTGTGAGCAGCTCAGACTCGTTCTTGGGCAGCCGCTCAGCAAGGAGTCTGCGGGCGTTTATCGAGACGACTTTCGCGACGATCACGCCGATGATGAGGGCGATGGCAAAGTACAGGACGTTCCCGAGGGTGATATTGCCAACCCCAATAGAACTATCCAGGATCTCAGTCACGTTAAATGCCATCAGTATCCCCACTCCATCAGGTAACCCCGGTCAATCATCGGGATCTTGCGGGCTACATGCAGTTCAATGGCCTTTGCCATGCCTGGCCGAAGTGGTTTATCGGCGAAGTTCGTCTCCGCAAGCGTCCTCGCGATGATCTTCATCGACGCAGAGATCGCAACAATCTCATCGTAGTAGATCTTCATATCGGTGGTGTCAAAGACCGCATATGAGACCTCTGCCCACTCGGTGTACGCGTTATGGATGGAGAGTTCCATCACCCCTTCACGAAGGGGCTCGACCGGTGGGATCTCCGGGTAAATCTCGCTCTTGTACCAGCGGGCAATGAGCCCATCCGTAGGCGAGCCGTAGAGCGTGAACTTCTGGCTGCCGAGACCGAAGATATCAAGCACCCTGATGTCCTTTGCAGATTCTAAGAAGACCCCCATCTCGATGGGGAACTTCAAGTAGACCGTCTGAGTGGCTCCTGGTTCGACGACAATCGGAGGGAACTCTATCTGCAGGAAGTTGGTGATATCCTCAGGGAGGTTGTGCGGCTCCACTGGATTGATGATAAACTCACCCGTCTTTGAGACCAGAACTCGCTCAAACGTCCGTCCTTCGCACCGGCGCCGGTAGGTCAGAAGACCGTTATTCATCTCGGTTTCCACCAGAATGTCCCCACATTCTCGGCGAAATGTACCATAATAGCGCCCGAACATCACTATTCCTATACAGATACTCAAATATTAAGTTGCTCGACTGAGCGTGAAATGCCGCCCTTTGCGTTGCCGGACGCTCCAAAAAATAACTGCTAAAATATTTATATTCAGTTTTTACCATCAAGTAAAAAGCGAATAATAAGAATGCCATCAGTTATGACAGGAAGAAATCTGATAATGCATAAATAGTAAACTACCAATCTAGCATATTCCAGAGTGAATAAACAGACACTCTTTTAAGTGGATCTTCCAGATACTCTTCTACGCATCTGCCACCAGACTGATGATACGCCGCACCTTCTTTGCCATCTTAGAGTGATCGAACACGAAGGCGCGCGAGCATCGTAGGGGATAGAAAGATAGTAATAAGCGTGAGGCACCATGCCTGCCGGCAGGTAGGAGGTCGCGCTCAAAGGGGGCATGCACAGGTAACTGGGCCGAGAACTGTTTCCAGGTGATGTATGTGAAGGCAAACCAGGAAGAAATCAAGGATACTATAAGTCACGGCCAGATACCCTTGAGCATCTTCAATCACCTCCAGCAACCGGCACTTGTTCTCGACTGCGAGGGTCGGGTAATCGTCTGGAACGAAGGAATGGTGCAATACACAGGGATTTCTGCTGAGGAAATGATTGGGAGGGGCAGTTACGCCCATGGGAAAGCATTGTTCGGCGAGCGCCGCCCCACACTGGCGGACTGTATTCTATCGCATGACGAACCCAGGAGCGACCACTACCTCCTGCTCCCGCACGAGGGAGAGGGGACGCACGCCAAGTCACAGATCACTCTCGCATCCGGCAGAGAGATCGTCTGCATGGCTGCGCCCCTCTGCGACGCCGATGGCCAGCAGGTTGGAGCGATTGAGATCTTCCAGGATCTGCCCCACGCACCGTCGGCCGAAGACCCCTCCGAGATTTCGCAGGAACAGGTTCAGATCCTGGCAAATTCGCTGCCGGATATGATCTTCACGCTTAACCGGAAAGGTGTTTTCACCCAGTTCTTCTGGACCAGCGCTCGGAACGAGGGCATAAACCCGGATGATATCGTAGGAAAGACTCCTTACGATCTGTTTCCGCCCAGGGAGGCGGAATTCCTGATCGATGCAGCGCGCCGGGTTATCGAGGCGGGAGAGAGAGTATCAGAGACATGGTCATTTCCATGGCACGGAGATCAGCGGTCGTTTATGGTCACCATGAATCCCCTGCACAACTCGACAGGGAAGATTGTGGCGGCCACCGGGGTCAGCCGTGATATCACAAGAGACCTCCTCTGCGAACGAGTTCTCCAGGAGACCAGCCAGTTCTCCAACCTCTATCTCGATCTGCTTGGTACCGATATCTACAATACTCACATGGTTGCAGCGACGATCATTGAGATGCTCCGGGAACGACTCTCCGGCGAAGAAGCGGAACTCGCTCAAAGGGTCAAGATCACGATCGAGCAGGGAATAAACGTCATCAAGAATGTTGAACTCTTAAATACGCTCAACAAACATCAGATCCGCCTGGAGCCGATTGATCTCGACTGTGTTATCCGCGACCAGATACGGCGCTACGCAGGCATCGATATCCGGTATGAGGCGAAAAGTCATATGGTCTGGGCAAGCCCCCTCCTTGAGCACGTCATATCCAACCTGATCAGCAACTGCATCAAGTTTGGCGGCATGAAGGTGCGGATCGAGATATCCGTCATAGAGACCGCAGATATTGTGACGCTCTCGGTCGCAGATAACGGGATCGGTATCCCGGATCACTTAAAACCCAACATCTTCGACCGATTCAATCGTGAGGGGAAATCCACGCCCGGAAGTAGGGGACTGGGGCTCCATATCGTTAAAACCCTGGTTACCCGGTATGGGGGACGTGTCTGGGCATCGGACAGGGTTCCTGGCAAACCCGAGGAAGGGGCAGCAATAAAGATAATCCTGCAGAAATGCTAGCCGGTTGATTAAAGCAATTCGAGTACTCAGATATATATCCCTCAAGCGACTATATCATACCGCATCATTCCCATTGGGGACTGCTTCAATGATCCGAACCATAAGTTTCAAAGAACGACGATATATCGAAGAGTTGAGAATCCTCACCCGGGCGACCGCGCTGGACTGCATCATCGATGAACGCTTCGACCGCGTGGTCTACCTTATAAAAGAAGGAGATATGGGCCTCGCTATCGGCCGGAAAGGCAGCAATATCAAAAAGATGCAGAGGGTCCTCGGGAAACGTGTAGAAATGGTCGAATATTCTCCAGAGATTGAAAAGTTTGCGAAGAATGTATTTAAGCCGGCCGATGTCGTCGGGACCAACAAAGGCGACAACGGGAGGCTCACTGTCTATGTGAAACCGGGTGACCTTGGCATCGCCATCGGGAAAGGCGGATGCACCATCGAGAAAGCACGTATCCTCATCTCCCGGTACTTCAATACCGACCTAGGCGAGGTGCTCACAGCAGGAGATGCCCATGCGTGACTGGAACATCCTAGAAGAGCTCTGGCAGGTCATTCAGGATCGGGCCGAGCACCCGTCGGCCGAGAGTTACGTCAGTTCGATCCTGACCCACAGGAAAGGGGTCGATAAATCCCTGGAGAAGGTTGGTGAAGAGGCGGTCGAGTTCATCATTGCTGCAAAGAATCAGGTCCCGGAAAGGACGATATCGGAAGCTGCCGATCTCCTCTTCCACTTTTTGGTAGCACTTAAAGCATCCGGCACCGATGTGGCGGATGTACTCGACGAGCTTGCCGCACGTCGAAAGTAAGAGAGGGCCCTCCCGGTGGATTAGAGGTACTCCTTTAAGTCCACCATCCTCGGGAGGTCATCCTTCTTCACTGCTGCGGACTCCACAACAGTGTCCTCAATCATGATGGGAGCACGGTAGCGCAGAGCGATGGCTATCCCATCACTGGGCCGGCAATCCATGATCTCAGTGCGGGAGCCCTGCCGGAGGAGGAGTTTGGCATAGAAGACACCCTCCTCCAGGGAATCGATGTGCAGAGCATCCAGAGTTATGTCAAAATTTCGAAACAGCTCAACGATGAGGTCGTGGGTGATAGGCCGGGGCAGCATCTCACTATTGAGCGCGTTGTTGATCGAGATTGCCTCCCAGAGCCCGACATATATGGGTATCGTGCTGTCGCCCCCGGCATCCAGGACGACTGTCGGTGCTGCCCCCATCTCGCTCACCGACATGAACACGCCCTGAACCCTACAACTTTGAGCCGCCATGTGATCACCAGTTCATAAGTTTAATGAGGTTTAAATCTTGGGGTCTTCACTGCCGGTGATTTGTGCGGGCAAGGATCTCGCGTCGTACGATGACAAGACTCGAGAGCAGGCCGAGCAGGATGTTGAGGTAGTAGAGGATCAGCCTCCAGAGGAGGACGAAGACACCCACGATCGAAGACGGGACAAAGATGCTATAGAGCGACGTGGCGCCAAGCTCGGCAATCCCGGAACTGCCGGGGGTGAGGGGGATCATCATGATGATGGCGATGATTAGCTGGACAACGAACGACTCGATGAGGTACGGCGGCTGTCCGAGGCCGACAAGGAGCAGCGATGCGATGGCGAACTCCGAGAGCCAGAAGAGCAACGTGAAGAGAAAACCCCACACAAGGCCGCTTCTACCGTGATTCATGAACTTGACAAGGCCCGCATTGAAGTTGTCCACCTCCCGGTCGATCGTATCAAGCAGGCTCTCAAGCCGCTTCAAGCGCCAGCGCCGGTCGATCCAGCGTGATATCCACTTAAGGACCCGTTTGAGGCTATCAGGGTTCTTCACCGAGTAGACAAAGAACAGCACAAAGAGCGTGACGAGGATCCAGGCGGTGTACATCAGGAGGCTAAGACCACTGAACCCCGAGGTGAGGCTGCTCCAGTATCGGCCGAGGAAGAGCATAGAGAAGGCTCCAAGCAATCCAAGGACAATCCCGTCAAGTATCCGTTCCATCACGACGACGGCGGTCGCGTCCCCGACCGGGACGTTTGCCCGGTAGAGTTCATGAATCCGGACCGGCTCCCCGCCTGCTTGGGACGGGGTGACCGCCGCAACGAGCATGTTCGCGAGCACCAGGTTCAGACAGTGTTTGAAGTTCACCCGAAATCCTAGTGACGCCGACATTCCCTGGATACGGAGCGCCCAGAAGACAAGCGAGACGATGTGGAAGAGAACGGCGAGGGCAAGGTAGAGTGGGTTAATCCGGCTGAGGTACTCGACCGTCATCTCATCGACGGTGAAGTACAGGACACCGATCAGCACAAGGACACTAAAGCTGATCGAGACGAGCAGCCATTTCCACTGAGACCTATTCATCCTCAACCCCCCGGCATCAGGCCGGATCCACGATCTTTTCTGGATTTTCGAACAATTTCAGGAGAAAAATGCCTGAAATCGGATTAATAAAGTATTGTGTAGGAAGTATATAACGATGATTTTATGTTGAGACCGGGTCTAGACCCCTAGACGGTAAAGAGATCGCGCTCACCGGTTATTCTGAAAAGCCCCGCGCGGATGCCGGCGTCCAGCCAGGCATACCCATAACTATATCGGGCAAGGGCTCCGGGAAGATCCACGGCCTCGAGACGCTCCACGCCTTCTTTATACCAGAACGCTGCCCAGGAGTAAAGCACCTCCCCCCCCGCATAGAGCGGACTTGCCTCGTCCGCCCCCACTTCGACCGCAGACAGAGCAGCATTGAGCATCCTGCGATACCGATGGGTCTTTTCGTGCAGGTGGGCGCTCATGGCATCCGGGATCTGCGCATCCACTCCGACTGGCGGATGGCCTGACTGCGGCTCAAGCAATCCCAGGCTTGTGCCGCAGTCAAGCCACCCGAGCCCGTAGGCAAAGGCTGCAAGCGCGTTTACCGGATCGCCCGTTCGAAGAAACGTCCAACCATCACTTAAGTACGCTGCAGCCATCTCGAGCACCTCGTCCGCCGCCCGGCCAAGAGGCGTTCCTGCCGGAACGGCAGTCCTGGTCCGGGAGAGAGCCTCCGAGAAGAGTGCCCCGTACTCTTCGAGGGTCATAGATCGGCAAAGACCTCCAGATACTCACGCTCCATGGGATGGAGGTCCGCCGGGACGACGAGAACGTGGAGTGGAGGTCCAAAATCGGTCTCCTTGAGTTTCGCACCGGTCCCAGCCCGGACTACGGGGTTCTCGGACCCAGCCCGGGCGATGCCCACGTAGAGCGTGGGCGGCTCGATCCCGCACTTCTCCGCCATCTCCTCGAGGATGGTGATCGCCTCTGGTATGCGCATGTAGCGATCCTTCTGGATATCGAGGTAGACGAGCGTATGGAGGGAGAGTTCAAGGTTTTTGGCTATCGTCTCGATGGGAGTCGTCGGGAACCACCCCCTGGCCGGGAACGGAACCGAACAGGACTTTCCGAACCGGTAGTTCTGGAGACCCGAAAGACCCGAGACTGCGCTCGATATGGACGATGCGTGAATGATGGAGGTCGCAACCCCGGCAGCAGCCGCCCGTATCCGGAGATCGGCGTGTGTCGTCGAGATCATGGGGTCCCCTCCGGTCAGGAACGCCACCTGACCACTCGCCGCACGCTCGATGATCTCATGGGGGTCCTGTTCAACATCCTCGCGTGCAAGCACCCTGATCTCCTTCCCAAAGAACGCCTCCATCTCGGAGACGTCCGCACCCATCAGCCGCGACGTGTATGCCTCCAGATAGACTGCATCAGCATTCCTGACGTAATCAAGGCCTTTGACGGAGATATCACCGAGATCGTAGAGGCCGAGACCCACGAACGTTAACATGATCAAATCACTCCTCAACTGTCGGCGCTCCTGCATCGTAGAAGTAACGGATCACGGGGGGTGGGTCCTACCCCAGAAGATGGAAGAGAAGAGCCCCGACAAAGAGACCGAGGGCGACAGTATATGCCGTGATCGCAAGCGTGATCCGTGCCCCGACCTCACGCAGGAGGACCGTGATGGTCGCAAGGCAGGGGACGAAGAGGACGGTCACGATCGCAAAGATATAGAGTTGGAGGGACGAGAGCACCGAGCCGAGGTCTGCAGTGCCCGCGAGGATGGCAAGGGTCTCAAATGCCATCTCCTTTCGCAAGATCCCGAAGATGAGGGCTGTTGCAGAGTACCCGGGAAGACCGAGGAGGGCCATGGTGTAGGGCTCCACGATCTGCTCAAAGAGGGTCATGATGCCGAAGAACTCAAGCAGCCCAAGGACGACGCTTCCTGCAAGGAGGAGGGGCATCGCGATGAAGAGAAACTCGGAGAGGCGCGACCAGGCCTTTTTTAGCACCAACCGCGGGTCCGGCCGACGGAGCGGGACCATCTCCATGATCATCCCGAAGCGCTCCCCGGGTGTCACACGGGAGAGGAAGAGGCCCGTTATGAGGATCAGAACAAAGACAATGGCGTAGACGCTGAACGCCGCCCCGATCCCGACGAAGGCTGCCACAATCCCGGCGATGACGACGGTCCGCGCCGAACATGGGACCATCGTGGCCAGGAACGAGCCGATTATTCGCTCGCGCCGCGAGTGCAGGAGCCGTACGCTCATGATGGCCGGCACGTTGCACCCGAACGCCAGGGTGAGGGGGATGACCGCCCCACCGTGCATGCCGAGACGGTGCATCGCGTTGTCGGCGAGAAACGCCGCCCGGGTCATGTATCCGGAGTCCTCGAGGATGGAGATGAAGATATAGAAGAGGAGGACGTACGGGAACGCTATCCCAAAACCAGCCTGGAGCGCGAGCAGGATGGAGGCTCCCACTACATCGATGAGCGGCGGCAACCCGAGCATGTGGAACGGCTCCAGTGCAAATACATCGAAGAGTTCGACGATCATCTCCTCAAGAAACGTCCCGAGCGCAAAGACCAGGAGGAGCATCCCCACGAGAACCCCAAGGAGAATGGGGATGCCCGGGAAGGCCCGCGTCAGGAAGCCGTCGAGGTCGGACCGGGGGAGCATCACGTCTTCTTTGAGCATCAGATCGGCGATCTGGTGGGCGAAGTTATGCCGGTTGGCAGCAATGATCTGGGCGGCCGTCATCCGGTGCCGGGACTCGATCTCGTCGGCGATCGCTCGTGCCGCTTCGAGCAGTTCCGGGTTATCGCCGATGCCCTGAAGCGCCTGGATGCTCTCTACACGATCGGCTCCAAAGATCTTCCCGAGGCTTCGGACGGCAGCTTCGATATGATGGTCGTACGGGATCTCCACCGTCGCCGGCCGGGTTGCGGCAAGGGCCGCCGGGATGATCTGATCGATGTTCTTCCCCTGCGCTGCGGCCGCGAGAATCACATCGACACCGAGGAGGTCGCGGAGCGGGTTGGTGTCAATCTCAAGCCCCTGTTTTACGGCTTCGTCGACCATGTTCAGCACAACGACCATCGGGAGCCCGTACTCCGCAACCTGGAGGAGGAGGTAGAGGTTGCGCTCCAGACGGGTGACGTTGGTCACCACAATAACCGCATCGATCTCCCGCTGCCCCAGGAACTCGCGGACCAGGGCCTCCTCCTCGGATTCACCATCCAGTGAGTAGACACCGGGGAGATCCACGAGTTCGATCATCTCGCGCTGAAAACAGGTGTTGCCCCGCTGCAACTCGACGGTGGTCCCGGGATAGTTGCTCACCTCGACCCCGAGGCCGGTGAGCTGGTTGAAGATCAGGGACTTGCCCACACTGGGATTACCGACCAGCGCAAACCTCATGGACACGACTCCACAATGATCGACGCTGCGACCTCAGGGCTGATGCCGATGTCGCATCCTTTTGCTCTGACGACGACCGAGTTGTTCGGGAGTTTCCGCCGGATCTGTACGACCTCTCCAGGGAAGATGCCGAGATCAAGCAGCCTGCGGTTCCGCCGCGGTCCCCGTATCATCGCCACCCGGACGGTGTCGCCCTCCTTGCAGTCGAGCAGCGTACAGGCGTTTCGGCCGCAGCACCGCCCCATACGTCCCGGCGCGGGCTGGTTGCCCCCCATGTAGGTGGAGAGCCGATCGATGGTCTCGTCGGAGATACCGTGTTCAAGCGCGCAGGCCTCTTTGCTCGCTCTATCCGCATCGACGCCGAGCATCTCTGTCAGGAAGCACTGGAGAACGCGGTGTTTCCGCGCCACCCGCGATGCCAATGTGAATCCTCTCTCGGTCAGTCTGACGGCACCGCCGGGAGCTTGCTCAAGATATCCTTCCTCGATCAGGGAGGTTAGCGTATCCTCGACGACCGTCCTTTCGGTATCGAGTGCGTCCGCTATCTCCTGCAACGCCACAGGACGCTTGCCGTCTCCCGTGATCGTGAGGATGGCCTCAAGGTAATCCTCGAATGCGGAGGGAAGCATGCTACATTCTTTTTAACTTATGGCAGTTTATGGGTTTGGATGACGTCATAGAGATCGGGGTGATGCACCCGATCTAGGGAGATCGGTTTCTCTATGGTTTCACCAGGATGAGACAGATGATGGGCCAGAAGAAGGAGATCACAAACAGGGAGATTGCCGATCGGCTTTCAACCATGGCCCGCCTGCTCGAGATCGCAGGAGAGGACCGACACAAGGTCCAGGCCTATGAGCGGGCGGCACGCCGGATCGAGCACCTCTCCTTCCCGGCCGCCGGATGCAGCGAGGAGGAACTCACTCGCATCCCGGGCATCGGGGTCCGGATAGCCGGCCAGATCCGCGAGATTGCGGTGACCGGAACATTTGCGGAACTCGAGACCTTGCGGACCGCCATCCCGGGTTCGCTCATCGAACTCCTTGGCGTTGCCGGCGTTGGATCACGAACCCTGCATCTCCTCTGGAAGAGGCTTGGCATCGAGACGATCGACGACCTGGAGCGGGCGGCAAAGGCGCGCCGGCTCCGTACGCTTCCCGGGTTTGGGGCAAAGAAGGAGGAAACAATTGCAAAAGGGGCTCGGCAATTCCGCCGGAGACCTGATACGATGACCCGCCCGCAGGTCGAGGCAGTTCTTGCAAACCTCAGAGCGTTCCTCCCGGAGGGAGAGTATACGGTTACCGGGAGTTACCGTCGGGGCGCCGCCACGATCGACGAGATCGAGGTCGTCACCATCGCCGATAAGGCAGCAGTTGCGGAAAGCCTTGCTACCATCGATGGGGCGCATCTGAATCTTCGGTTCACCGATCCGGCGAGATACGGCACCGCGCTCCTCTGCTCCACCGGGTCGGCCAACTTCCTGGAGAAACTTGCGGATGTGGCGCGCAAGAAGGGATACCGGCTCACTCCCGACGGTCTTTCGAGCATATCGGACGGGCGGGTGCATACGTTTGCGAGCGAAGAAGAGGTCTTCTCGTTTCTCGGGATGGCGCCCATCCCGCCCGAACTGCGTGAGGACCGCGGCGAGATAGAACTTGCCCAGAGACTCACCCTCCCAGATCTGGTTGATATCCATGATGTGCGGGGTGATCTCCATGCCCACACCGTCGCGAGCGACGGTCGCCAGTCGCTTGAGGAGGTAGCCGAGGCAGGGGATACCCGGGGCTACGAGTATATTGTGATCACCGACCACTCATCGAGAGTGAGACCAGAGACTCTTCTCAAGCAGCGGGACGCGATCGATAAGATCAACCAGCGGCACACCTGCCAGCTCCTTCTCGGGAGTGAAGTAGATATCAGGAGCGACGGCACGCTTGGGTATCCGAATAGAATTCTTGCGGACCTCGACCTGGTTATTGCAAGTATTCACTCAGGGTTCGGCCAGAACCAGGACATTGTGACCCGCCGGGTTCTTTCCGCAATGGAGAACGAGCACGTGGATATCATAGGACATCCGACGGGCCGCCTTCTCGGAAAGAGACCGGCCTATGCGGTCGATCTCTTCCGGGTGATAGACCATGCAGCGGAAACAGGGACGGCACTCGAGATCAATGCATCCCCTCACCGGCTCGATCTTGAGGATATTTATATCTGGCACGCGAAGAAGAAGGGAGTGAAGTTGGCAGTAGGGACCGACGCTCACCGTACCGGTGAGTTTGAAAATATGCGCTACGGGATTGCACTGGCACGCCGGGGCTGGTGCGCCCCGAACGATATTCTGAATACTCTACCCCTATCCAGTCTACAGGAGTGGCTCTCGTGATCTATCGGCTCTACGAGAAGATCCTCCTTCGCGATCTCCAAAAACTCCCGGAACAGATCTGTTTCATGATCACCGGGCAGGATATGCTCGATGCCCCCGAGAATATCTTCCGTGCCACCGAATGGTCCCGCGAACTCGGAATTAGGAGCGTCATGTTCCACATCAGTACCGACGCTCCGGCCAGCCTTGAGCGGTGCCTACCACGTATTCGCGCAATTTCCTCGATTGCGCGACTGACCCTCTATTACCTGGACAAAAAGGAGGTCAGCGGTGAGGGAATGGACGTGACGGTAGCGATCGGGAAGAGCGGACGGGAGGAGATCGCCGACTGTATCAGGAGGATGGCCCAGGACGGTATCGATCCTGAGGCGGTCGACGAAGACCTGCTTGAGTCCTACCTCACGTACAAGTATGAGCCGGACCTCGTCATCAAGACCGGCGGGGACCACCTGACCGATTTTCTCATCTGGCAGTCGGTCTACTCCGAACTCTTCTTCCTCGACGTCAACTGGGCCCTGCTTCGAAAGGTGGACTTCCTCAGGGCGCTTAGGGATTTTCAGTCACGTGCACGCCGGTTTGGACGATAAAAGAGGAGGCGCAACTGTATCAACATAAACTCCTGCTGATTCAGTTTCAACCCCGCTGGCCCGAGCTCTCCTTCAATCTCATCCGCTGATCGTAGACCCTCACTGCCCGCAAGAGATCGATCTTTCGGAATGCCGGCCAGTAGGGAGCGCAGAAGTAGACGGCAGACTCGTGACCATTCGCGAGCCAGGGGAGGAAGTTGGATGTCCGGCAGTCGTTGCCGGTCCGGATGATCAGGTCGACTGGAGGTATGGATTCTCCCCGATTGAGGTGACTCTCAACGGTATCGGGATTGATGGTCGCAGGATCGAGGATACCCCGCTTGACCTCGTCGAGGATCGACCGGGCAGCATGCACGATCTCGTTCCGGCCGCCGTAGGCAAGCGCAACGTTGATGAAGTATTCTGAGTAGTGCTGCGTCGCCTTCTCCGCCGCATCGATGGTCTCAAGGAGGTCATCGGGGAGGAGAGAGCGGTCCCCTATCATCTGGACCCGGATATGGTTTTTGTGCACCCGTTTATCGGTCAGGATTGCGAGGAACTTCTCCCGGAAAAGTGCAAAAAGCTCGGCGAGTTCACGCTTATCTCTCCGGAAGTTCTCGGTAGAGAACGTATATAGCGTGATGTGCCGCACGCCAAGTTCACACGCCCAGTCGAGGACATGTTCCGTGGTATCTGCCCCTAGCCGATGCCCAAACGACGAATCAAGGCCTTGTTCTCTCGCGTACCGGCGGTTTCCATCCTGGATCACGGCAATGTGCCGGGGTATGTGTTTTACCTGCCACCGCAGGTAACGCTCATACAGAGGCTCAATTCTTGATCGCAGCATCGAGGGGCGTCACCTCCACTACCATGCCACCGTTAGGGTAGCGCTCGATGACATATTTCTTGCCTGGCAGCTCGGCACGGAGATCGGCAAGCACCCACCATGCCATCTCAACCCTCCCGTCGCAGATTGCATACTCATCCTCATCGAGAATCTCCAGGATCGCATCGAGATCGCCAGCCGGCTCGAGCACCCCATATACGACGGTCCCGTCGTCCGTCACCTCATCAAACGGGCGTGCAGTGTTCGCTGCGATTCGCTTTAAGCGTTCCCGCAACTGGACCGAGTCTTTGAAGCTCGACGAGCAGAAATGCACCTTTGGATCATCCGGAAGCTCCTTCACCCAATCGGCAGCCCCCTTCACCGCATTATGCAGCCCGTCAGCAAGTTCAAGCCCGCGTTCCCGCATGGCAGCAGCGCAGGTCTCCCCCCACTCCAGTTCATTGATGTTGAGAAAGTCAAGGAGCGGCAAGGCAACGGCAAGGGCACCAATGCCTGGAAGCGCCGGCACCTCGATGCCGATTACAAAGCCCATCTGACGAGCGAGAATGGCGGAACGGGCGAAGTCTGTCTCCAGAATACGAGGCCAGGACTCATGAGGCGGGTGCAGCCGGATCTCATCAACCAGCCCCTGCAAGCGCCGAAGCGCAGGTTCGTCCGGCGCGATCCCGGTATATAAATGAATCTGGTGCTCGGGACCAAAATGCTCCTTAAGGCGCTTCGCGTACTCCACCACCCGGTCGAGGACAAGCAACGGCTCGCCGCCGGTGATCCCGGTGCCAAGAGCACTCATGCTCTCCGCCACCTCGATCGCCTCGGACGGCGACGTGATCTTTTGCTCGTTCGCGAAGATCGCGTCTTGACCTTTTCGCTCACGCGAGAGTGGGCAGTACCAGCAGGTGCGGTGACACCGACCGGTCACGAAGAGTACCATCTTTGCACCCTGGTAACAGAGGATGCACCCTGGGCTCAGGTGTTGCCCGCCGGATACTGTTGCTCCCGACATATGTATCACAGGTGCTTAACCTATGGGAAGGCGAAGAAGAAAAGACTTGGCAGTTCACGAGAGAGCGCTCTCCCGGGCGCCGGATCCAGGTACAGGCATCTTATCTCTCCATCTGGCCGGAAAGACTCAAGAAAGCAAATGGCGGGGGAGGCAGTTGGCATTCAGGGCCGACCGCCCGTTCCTTCCCGGGGAGGAGGGGGTCTACATCGCTCCACTGGGCCCTCTCACTCTCCCTTCGTCGACCAGTTCGGTGTAATCATCGAACCAATAGGCATTCGGGTTGCTCTTGTAGATCATGAACCGTCCGCGATCATCAGGGTTTGCCGCCTGGTTGTACTTGAAGAACGTGTATTCATCAGTCTTCCCCACGACCTCAATCTTGCCGGTAGCGTGGGATATCACAAACCTGGCCCGCTTCGCAAGTCCCGAGCAGACTGCCCGTGCCTGCTCGAATATCCTGTAGGACTCCTCTACCGGAACCGCAAACGGCTTGTTCCCGACTGTAGGGCGGCACTGGAAGACATAGTACGGGTGGATACCGATCGATGCCAATTTGTTAAACAATCCAGCAAGCACTCCAGGATGATCGTTGATGCCGCGGAGCAGTGGCGTCTGGTTCATGACGATCGCTCCGGCGTCCTGAAGAAGGGAGACTGCCTGGCGTGCGGCCTCGGTCAGTTCACGCGGGTGGTTAAACTGAGCAATGATGTAGATGCGTTTATCATCCAGGCTGTATTGTCGGACCATATCGAGCAATGCAGGGTCGTTGATGATCCGGTAGGGATTATATGCAAGCATCTTTGTGCCAATTCGGATGATCCCGATATGATTAATATCACGTAGTTGCCGGATGATCTCGGTCAGCCGGCCAGTCTCAAGGGTCAGGGGGTCGCCCCCGGTCAGCAGGACGTTATTGATCTCCGGGTGGTCGCGAATATAGTCAAGCCCTTTGGAGACGTCTTTATTCACTTCACGTGCATCCTTGATGAAGAGGCGTTTGCGGAAACAGTAGCGGCAGAGACCTCCACAGGCATCGCTCACCAGCATGAGGGCAGTCTCCCGGTACTTGTGCTGCAACCCCGGCGCACGGGTATACCGGTGTTCCGATGAGGGATCGAGATGCCCCCAGGGCTCAAGTTCACCCGGGTTAGGGATGATCAATCTCCGGATGGGATCCTTGAGATCTTCCCAGTTAATCAGGGAGAGGTAGTAATCGTTCGATCGGAATGCAAAGAGATCTGTAACGCGTTTAAGTTCGGCACGCTCTTTTGCATCGATATTGGCAACCTGTTCCAATGATACAAGGTACTTCGGCTTCATAATCCTCCTTTTTCGTTGACACTCTCCTCTACGCGATACAGCCAGCAGTAATCGGGCCGCATAAGAGCGAGATCAAGAATGGCGATCCATATACGCAAACGGTTTATGGGAGTTCCATGCTCTCATGCAGGAAACCATTGCCCGGGATATGTGACTTTAGAGTGTCAGACCTATTGTTACCTGAAAAATAGCTTTGAGAATACTTAAGATTTTGGCCCGAACCCGCAAAAACGGTCAAAGTCAGGCCAGTCTTTAAGAGGCCTTAAATTTTTGATTACTTTTTTTTACGAGCCATAGAGAGAATATCGACCACATACTTCCCCTCTTTTTCAAGACCAACGACAAATTCGTCAGATTTGGCCAATTTCTCAATATTCAACTCGTATGATCCGGGGCCAAGGATCCGGATGCTCTCAATCCGGTCAAAGACCTCGATCTCCTTCCTCTGTCGATCCGGCCGGACCTCAAGTACATCGCGCCCGGTCTCCCTCACGATCTCACTGACGGTTTTTTCTTTCAGCACATCGTCGTGTCGTTCAGCCTCACGAATGTAGAGAAATTTCTTCCCACCGCAACTAGGGCATCCTTTCAAGATCTTCGTCGAACCGTCTTCAAACTCCCTACCGCATTGCGTACACTTGTGAGGCATCTCAATCACCTGTGATCACTGTTCACCTTGAGGAAGAGATCCATGCGCTGATGAGATCTTTCTCCTTCTTTATAGTCTTGAGCTGGTTTGCAGGCCCAATAACCGTTAGCCGGGCTTCAGAACGTTTCCCGCCAAGGAGCCTTGAGAGAAAACCTTCCTGGACGTCTTTGACAGGGTAGGTCTCCATCTCGATACCGCTAAACCCGTCAGGCGTGATCTCCCGCATCGTAATCTCAATAAGTTTGCTCTGCTCATCCGGCGCGAGGCCCTTTTCCAGGATAACGATGTTGCCCTCCATAACATCGTCGAGGATCAGACGAATCTTCTCCATGCCTGTAAGCCGGTCAAGGCGTTCTGCCGAGATAAGGTCTATCTGTACACCCTGTATCATCTCCATCACCCAAAATAGGATGCCATCGTTTCATATAGTTCGTCTACATTGCTCCCCTCTAGACCCGATATGGCGACCACGGGGTGCTGGGGAAACGCACTCTTGATCCGCGCAGGTGACGCATCGGGAAGATCAATCTTGTTTGCGACAATCAAAACCGGGAGATTTCTGCTCTCAATAATCCCCACCATCATGATGTTCACCTGCTGGAACGGGTCCTGTGTGGAATCAAGCATATAGATGACACCATCAATGTCCTCCCGGAGCCAGTGCATCGCCTCGGCAACTCCTTCGGTTGCCTCCCGCGCCCGCTTGATCGCCTCCTCTTTCTCGAAACCGTACTCGAGAAACTCATTGTAGTCGATCTTGGTTGTCACACCCGGCGTATCGACGATATCAAAGGTGATCGCGTGACCGTTGCTGCCCGTGATGGTTATATTCTCCTTACGGCGCACACGACGGGTTTCGTGAGGCACCTCGCTGACAGGCCCGACTGCGTCCCCAATCCAATCCCGGACGATCCTGTTGGCAAGCGTCGTTTTGCCGGCATTGGGCGGGCCATAGATCCCAATGCGACGGGTCCGCTTCCCAAAGAACGCCTGAAGGATTCGGGAGATCCTTTGTTTTGTACGAACTAATATGCTCATCTGGCACCTTCTGATTGTCCATTTCGCGTATACTTACGTATGCTATGACACTCCCAGATAAATATAATTATATGTTCCATTCTGCATATGCCATAGGATATGGAGGAGAAACAGCAATTCGCTGGTGAGAGAATTCTTTTATATTGTCAAAACCTAGATACACCTGAACCTGGATAATCGGCTCTCAAAACGACCGAATTAGGAGAATCCTATGATGAATAATAGCGATACCATCCACTTCGAGACACGTGTTCCAGTCAGGGAGGTCATGCGGAGCCATCCTACGACCATCGATGTGGGGGAAACAGTCGCCCGAGCGGCGCAGTCGATGTGCCGTGATGAGGTCGGTAGCTGTATCGTGCTGCAGAATAACCTACCCATCGGGATTGTTACGGAGGAGGATATTAATTGTAAAGTCGTCGCAAAAGACCTAAAGCCAAGTGAGGTTTATGTCAGCGAGATCATGAGCACCCCCCTGATCACGATCGGGGCAGAGAAGTTAGTCGGTGATGCGGCGGCGATGATGGTGAAAAACCGTGTCCGAAGGCTCCCTGTCGTCGAGAACCAGATGGTCATCGGGATCGTGACCGTCAGGGATATCCTCACCGTAGCGGCCGAAGTGAACGAGTTGCTGGCGGACCTTATCGAGATCAACCGAGAGGAGGAATACGCCATGGGCGTCTGTGATCGGTGCGGGAAGATGTCCGACGACCTCTCACGAGTCGATAGCCTTATGCTCTGTCCCACCTGTCGGGAAGAGGAGCAGTTGCTATGAAAGTGACCTCAAACCTGATGGTGGATATACCCACTCTACGGTGTGATGATTACATCACCAAAGCACGGAGCGTGCTCCGCGACGACGTCTTCCGTGAACTCTACGTTGTTGATGAGAAGGATCGCCTGATGGGCTACCTTGATATAACCGACGTCCTGCGAGTGACGGACACCAAATCGAACGTTACCGTTGGGGGGTTTGTCAGGGAGGCTGCACAGGTCACCCCCGAGACACCCCTCGTTGAGGTTGCCCGCGCAATAATGAGTGCCAATACAAATAGTGCCGCTGTTGTTGATGAAAACGGTTCATTCTTGGCCGGAGTACTCTTTTCCGAACTCTTTCCGGTCCTGATCTCGCGCTACAATATACCCGGGCGGGTTGATGATGTCATGTCACGCAAACCCGTCACCTGCACGTCCCAGGACCCCATACATCGGATTTATAACCTGATTGTAACAAGTGGCTTTATTGCGTTCCCGGTAATGCAGAAGAACGAAGTCATCGGCATCGTCTCCCGGAGAGACCTCCTGCGTGCAGGAAGCATCCGTGCATCGGTGAAGAACCAGGCGGAAACCACAGTGGACCGGGTGATGACGACACCCGTCATCAGTGTAGCGCCCGATGATCAGATCGCAACGGCGAGCCGACTGATGGTCGACCACGACATCAGCCTCCTCCCGGTCATCGATGAGAGGAAGAGGCTCGTCGGCGTTATCGACCGTCATGATGTCCTGAGCTGTCTCGCCCGGTAAGGGCGCCTCCGGACATTAACCTTCCAGAGGAGTGATACCATGCAACCACACTCGAATAATTCTGATAAGAAACCGGCTGACAGGCTCCTGAAGATGCCGGGCAAGTTCGATCGCGGACCGGTCGATTTCAAGTCACGCCCCGCAGACTACGAAGGCGAGATCATGACAATCGCCACAAGGAATGTCGTGACAGCCCAACGAACCACCCCAATCATCCAGGCTGTCGAGATCATGACTCGTGAAGGGTTCCGCCGACTGCCGATCATTGATGCGGGAACGCGCCATCTCCGCGGGATCGTGACCGTCACCGATATCATCGACTTCATGGGCGGCGGCGACAAGTTCAATCTGGTGCAGGTCAAGCACGGAGGGAACTTCCTTGCGGCCATCAACGAAGGGCTACGCGAGATCATGACCTCGAATACTATTACGATGCCAGTTGCCGGGAGCATTGGCGATGCAGTCGATATCATCGTCAACCGGAATATCGGCGGGATCCCCATCACCGACCCAGAAGGAACCTTAAAAGGCATCGTAACGGAGCGCGATGTGATGAAGGTGCTCACCACCGAGCATTCCAATCGCAAGGCAGAAGATATCATGAAACCCTCGGTGCGTGTCACAAGCCCCGATACCCCAATCGGCAAGGTCTGTGAAGAGATGATTAAATGCAGGTTCCGGCGGCTCCCGGTCGTCGTGGATGATGTTCTCTGCGGTATCGTTACCGCCACCGATATCATGAATTATCTTGGGAAGGGCAAGGCCTTTGAGCAGTTGACGACCGGAGATGCTGCCGAGGTGATGGGAGCACCGGTGCGGTCGCTCCTCTCTGGAGAACTCCACACCATCACGCCGGATCGGAATATTCACGATATTGCCGTCGAGATGATTCAGCGTCGTGTCGGGGCGCTTCCCGTGATAGAGGACTCCCACCTCGTGGGGCTCGTGACGGAGTATGACCTTGTAAAAGCATTTGCAGAGGAGTGAAGAAGTATGCGTGCCGTTGATGTGATGTCCGCTCCGGTGCACGTCGTTGCACCAACCGATAACGTCGCCTATGCGCGAAACCTGATGCTCAAGCACCGCGCGTCAAGGCTCCCGGTCATGGAAGAGGAGACGCTCCAGGGCATCCTCACCAAGAAAGATATCGCGTATCGACTCAGGCAGACGGAACCAATGTGGCGTCGGCGACCCATCGACCGGATACCGGTCAGCATACTGATGGCACCTAACCCGATTACTGTAACTCAGGAGACCGGTATCCGGGATATCGCGATCAGAATGCTCGACCGGGACATCTCGGGACTACCCGTAGTCGACGATGATGGCAAGGTGGTCGGCATCGTCACCAAACTTGACGTTATGCGTTCTGCCTACGTACGCGGGCTGCAAGCCCGGGTCGACGAGATTATGGAAGAGGCAGTCACGGTCAACCGGTATCACTCACTTGACCATGTCATCAACACGATTCAGGGAAAAAACGATAAACTTATCGTTGTCAATGACAATGGAAGCCTTGCCGGCATTATTACGGAGAGTAATCTCGCGTTCTATGAGTACCTGGATGAACGGATGAATCTGCCCAGAAAGGACGTCAAACATCTCCGAAAGGAAGAGCCGGCGGGGCAGAAACGGTTCAGGTACGTCGTAGAGGTATCGGCAGTTGCAGAGGACATCATGAGCCGTCCTGTCATCACCATCGCTCCGAACGCATCCCTGCAGGACGCCGTCGGGCTGATGCTGGAGCACCAGATCAACAGTCTCGTCGTAGTGGAGGATGATGATATTCAGGGTGTGCTCAAGAGAGATGATATCATCAAGGAAGTGGCAAAATGAGCGACAGATTACAGGTACTTATCAAAGACGTGATGGCAAAACCGATCACCATCGCCAAGTCTGCCTATGTCAGCGAAGCGCTCGAGAAGATGCTTGATGAGGGCGTCGATCCCCTTATCGTGACCAACAACGGCACGGTCATCGGCACAACATCCCGTGCGGCAATCGCCGAGTCACTCGGGAGCAGAAAGACCCATACACTGAAAGCCACATCCATACATGTCGCAAACACCGTCGAAGAGAACTTCACCTCCGCGTACCCGGATCAGAGCATCGACATTCTGGTGCCGCTGCTCCAGCGCTACAAACTCGTCGTGGTACTTGATTCCGATCACCGTCTCATAGGACAGGTGACGGCAGGTGACCTCCTCAAAGTGCTCCGGCCGGCCGGCAACCTCCTGGAAACAATGGAACCGGCGCATTTCATTCAGGCCGAGGAGCGGGCTGTCCACCTCCGCAGGAGGATGCTGGACAACAACATCAACCGGTTCATCGTCGAGGACGGAGATACGGTCCTTGGGATCGTCACGGAGACCGACGTCGCAAAAGCGCTCCATGCTTTCAAGGACATCGTGGAAGGAACCCGCCAGGACTACCGGATCAGAAACCTGCTCGTGCGCGATATCATGAGTTCGCCCCTGATCTCGGTGGACGCGGATACGGACGTCTCGGATGTCATCGATCTCATGCTCAAGAAGAACATCAGTTCCGTCCCGGTCATGCAGGACGGCAAGATTGCCGGAATCGTAACCAGGAATTCGCTTGTTCAGGCCCTGTGAGAGGGGCTCTGAAAAATCTTTTTTGCGGCCGGCGAGGTTCGGTCAGTGGTATTCAATCAGAGATCAGGTCTTATTACCGGTATCTGCAACTCCGCCCGTTGAGTTCCTGGCGGCGGGTCTCACCCGACCCGGCACCAACCATTAATACCCCATAACCAGAAACGATATCACGATATTTCCATGAAACCAACGCAGCCTGTCAAACCAAACAGTAATATAACGGCCCTCCTTGAGGCTATGAGCAAGACCGGCTTTCAAGGGCGAAAACTCGGGGAGTCGCTCGGGGTCTGGACAAGGATGGTCAGGGATCCGGACTGCACGATATTCATGGGGCTGTCGGGGGCAATGATCCCGGCAGGGATGCAGAACGTGCTGATCGAGCTTGTCAGGCACCGCTACGTCGATGTCATCGTCTCGACAGGTGCAAACATCTTCCATGATACCTGCGAGCACCTCGGCGTGCGCCACTATCTCGGCCACCACCACGCAGACGATACCGCACTCTTCAAAGAGGGCATCGACCGGATCTACGATGTCTTTGCATACGAGGAAGAGTTCCGGAGCGTCGACGCGGAGATTGCCCGGTTCGCCGACGAGATTGCCCCGTTCAACGGATCGTCACGCGCATTTATCCGGCGTCTCGGAGAATGGCTCCGCGAGCGGCGGCCACAGGGTCAGTCGCTCGTCGCCACCTGCGCCGAGTATGACGTCCCGATATTCATCCCCGCACTCGGCGATTCGTCCATTGGCATCGGTCTCGTGATGGCCCGCCGGCGCGGGGTCGACGTGAATATCGACCAACTCGCCGACACCGACGAGATCACCCGCATGGTCGAGGAGGCGAAAAAGACCGGCGTCATCTATATCGGCGGTGGTGTGCCGAAGAACTTCATCCAGCAGACGCAGGTCATCGCCTCAATTCACGAGCAGGACCTCGGCGGGCATGCCTACGCAATTCAGTACACTACGGATGCCCCCCACTGGGGCGGTCTCTCCGGGTGCACATTCGAAGAGGCGATCAGCTGGGGCAAGGAAGCACCCGAGTCACCGCGGGTCCAGTGCTTCTGTGATGCGACGATTGCTCTCCCCATCGTCGCTTCAGGCCTGATTGGGAGCGGGGTTGAGCGTGCTCGCCGCCCCTCCCAATCACCACAATAATTATTAACATAACACGCCAAAGTCTATAGGCACAAGTCATAGAATGCTGTGTCTGGAGCAATACCTCAGGTGTTGCGAGTATCGAAAGATGCGAAATTCTATGTTGAGGTAGCCAAGCCTGGTATGGCGCAGGTTTGCTAAACCTGTGTCCCCCTGGGACTCGAGGGTTCAAATCCCTCCCTCAGCGCTTTCACCGACAACGTCGATGATGAGGCGATTACATGGATGAAGAAGAGATAAAGTACTTTGTTCGGATCAGAAATACTGATCTCGACGGCACGAAGGCAGTGCATATCGCACTGACCGGGATCAAGGGCATTGGTCCACGCACTTCACGCACCATCACCGCCCTTGCCAATGTGGATCCCCGTGCAGTGCTCGGCAAGCTGGATGATGCATCTATCGAGCGAATTGCAACCGCCGTCGACACCTACATCGAGCAGGTCCCGGACTGGATGGTAAACCGTCCCAAGGATGTCTACACCGGAGAATCCCGCCACCTCCTCGGCACCGATCTGACCCTGGTGAACGACGAGGACGTCAACCGGATGAGAAAGATGCGGTGTTACCGCGGTATCCGGCACGAGACCGGACAGAAGGTCCGTGGTCAGCGCACCAAGTCCACTGGAAGAACGGGTATGACCGTCGGCGTCAAGAGAAAGAAAGAGTAACGCGGTGATTAAATGGGATACCCAGGTAAAAACCACAAGCAGTACGCGACGCCCAAGCGGCGGTTCGAGAAGACAAGGATCGAGGATGAAAAACAACTCGTCATCGACTATGGGCTCCGGAACAAGCGTGAACTCTGGAAGGCTCAGAGCGTGCTGCGGAAATACCGCGCCGCAGCCAGGGAACTGGCGGCACTGCGGTCGGCAGGTACCAGTCCTGAGGAGTACCAGAAGAAGAGGGACCAGCTCCTCAACCACCTCTACCGCTACGGGCTTGTTGGTGAGAACGCCGATGTCGGTGACGTTCTTGCGCTCAAAGTCGAGCAGCAGCTCGACCGTCGCCTTCAGACACTGGTCCTCCGCAAGGGACTTGCTCGCTCTCCCAAGCAGGCACGCCAGTTCATCACCCACGGCCACATTGCAATCGCCGGCCGCAGAGTGACCATTCCGGGCTACCGGGTCGAGAGATCTGAAGAGGCAGAGATTACTTACTACGGCTCCTCCCCATTCACGAACGACGTCCACCCCGAGAGAAGCCGCATCGCCCGCGCAGGAGTGAGGTAAAACCATGGCAGAAGAGAAATGGGGCATTGCCCACATCTTTGCGTCCTTCAATAACACCATCATCACGATCACGGATCTCTCCGGCGCCGAGACTGTTACCAAGAGCAGCGGCGGTATGGTCGTGAAGCAGGACCGGAACGAGAGCTCGCCATATGCTGCCATGCAGATGGCAATCCAGGTTGCGCAGAACGCGCGAGACAAGGGGATTACCGGCGTCCACGTGAAGGTGCGTGCACCCGGCCGCGGCAAGCAGCGGAGCCCCGGGCCTGGAGCTCAGGCAGCAATCCGCGCTCTTGCCCGTGCCGGGATGAAGATCGGCCGCATCGAAGATGTCACCCCGGTGCCCCACGACAGCATCCGCAGCAAGGGCGGCCGGAGAGGAAGGAGAGTGTAATGGAGATAGCGTTTTCTCGACTGGATGAGAGAGTCGCCAAATTCACCATCAGTGGTGTTTCCATATCGTTCGCCAATATGTTCCGGCGTGCGATGATCAGCGAAGTGCCGACGCTCGCTATAGAAGATGTCCGTATTTACGACAACACGAGTGTCCTCTTCGACGAGATGCTGGCCCACCGACTGGGACTCATACCGCTCCGGACGGATCTGGAACGCTACAGACCACGTAGCGAATGCACCTGCGGCGGCACCGGATGTCCGGCCTGCACCGCAACCTATACCCTCTCCGTTGAGGGACCAAAGACCGTCTACTCGAGCGACCTGATACCTCAGGATCCCGACGCCGCTCCAACGGAGGATAAGATCCCCATTATCACCCTTGCCGAGGAGCAGAAGGTCGTGCTCGAAGCGCAGGCTGTTATTGGCTTTGGAAAAGAGCACGCCAAGTGGCAGGCAACAACCGCCTGCGGGTACAAAACGTATCCTGAAATCGCCATCGATGAGCGGTGCGATGGATGCGGCATGTGTATCGACGAGTGCCCGCGCGGGGTGCTAGAGTCCAGACAGGGGAAAGTTCAGGTCATCGAAGGACGGCTGGAGTACTGTTCCTTATGTAAACTCTGCGAGCGGGCATGCCTTTCCGGCGGCATAGGCAGTGAGCCAGCCATCCATATTGGCAGCGACACGAACCGATTCATCTTTGTGGTGGAGAGCGACGGATCGTTGCCCGTCCGGGAGATCATCGAGAGAGCGCTTCAATACATTCAGAAATCATCAAATGACCTGATAGGTGTGATGAACGAGATAACGGGAGAGGGGACTGCATGAAGAAGACAACCGAGAACAAATCAAACCCCCGGCTGACCGCCCTCATCATGACGCTCAAAGATGCGTCGCGCGTACATGAGGTAAGCATCTGGCGTGAGATTGCAAGAAGACTGGATGCACCCCGGAAGAACTACGCTGAAGTAAACCTCAGCAAGATCAACCGCTACGCAAACGGGGATGAGACGATCCTGGTGCCGGGTAAGGTGCTTGGCAGTGGCGTACTCAATCTGCCGGTAAAGATTGCTGCACTGGACTTCTCCGAGACCGCGGTGAGCAAGATCACCAGCGCCAACGGGACGTGCATGACTATCGAGGACCTTGTTCGGGACAACCCGAAAGGGAGCAAGGTACGGATTCTCAGGTGAGACGGATGGTTACAGTTATCGATGCAGATGGACTACTGCTCGGAAGGATGGCCAGCATCGTCGCGCAGCGTGCTCTTGCCGGCGAGGAGATCGCCATCGTGAACGCGGAGAAGGCGATCGTCTCCGGAAGCAAGGCACAGGTGCTTGAGAACTACAATACAAAGCGCATGCGAGGCTCCCGTGAGGGCGGTCCGTTCTTCCCGCGTAGACCCGACCAGATCGTCAAGCGCACCATCCGCGGCATGCTCCCGTATAAGCGCGAGCGTGGCGTTGCTGCATTCAAGCGGATCAAGGCATATGTCGGCGTTCCGGCAGAGTTCAGCGGAGCGGAGGCCGAGTCGATTCCAGAGGCTCACATCGACCGGTTGAGCAGCCCGAGGTATGTGACCATCGGAACAATCAGTTCCAACCTCGGAGCAAAATACTAAATAGGGTGATGGAATGGCAAAGATCATCAACACAAGCGGTAAGAGAAAGACGGCAATCGCCCGGGCAACCCTGAAGCCCGGCAACGGCCGGGTCCGGATCAACTCCATTCCCCTGGAGATCTACGGAACCGAGTTGATTCGCATGAAGATCTCTGAGCCCCTGCTGCTGATTCCGAACGCGCTCGATGGCATCGATGCAGCGATCGACGTCTCAGGCGGCGGTACGATGGGGCAGGCAGAAGCAGTTCGAACAGCGCTTGCGCGCGGAATTGTGGAGTGGCATAACGATCCCCAGATTAAAGATGCATTCCTTGCGTATGACCGAACACTGCTCGTAAACGACTCCAGGCAGAAGGAAACCAAGAAACCGCACGGCCGCGGTGCACGGGCAAAGTTCCAGAAGTCCTACAGGTGAGGAAAGAAATATAAGGGATGGAGGACCATTATTATGATACCCGTACGATGTTTTACATGCGGTAAGGTCATCTCTACAGCCTGGGAGGAGTTCAAGGAGCGACGAGATGCAGGCGAGGATCCGGGACGGATCCTCGACAGTCTCGGTCTGGAGCGGTACTGCTGCAGACGAATGCTGCTGACACACAAGGAAATAGTGGAGGACCTGTATCCGTATCAGTGAGGGGTCGTGGGGTAGCCTGGACTATCCTATGGCGTTCGGGATGCTGTGACCTGAGTTCAAATCTCAGCGACCCCATTTTAGTATTAATTGATTCTGAGGCTACACGATGGAATCGTATACCCGGTATGAACGGGCGCGAATTATAGGGGCTCGTGCTCTGCAGATATCAATGGGTGCACCTGTTTTGATCAAAACAG